>JGI25154J39366_1000553_pt1 | contig 18498 bp, 21 predicted proteins | sample AraplaL_Col_mTSA_FD_39366 | JGI IMG/M metagenome (IMG submission 39366) | reverse complement strand
CCTCGCCCACCATCAGCCAGACCCGCCTCGACCAACCGCGCGACGACGCCTCGGTGGGCCAGGTCATCCCCGGCGTCGAAGTGCGTCTCGTGGACGCCGGCGGAGACGACGTGGCGCCCGGCGAGGACGGCGAACTATGGGTGCGTGGCCCGAACATCATGGCCGGCTACTACCGCGAGCCCGAACTGACGGCGGCGGCGATGCGCGACGGCGGCTGGCTCAATACCGGCGACGTCGCGCGGCAGGATGCGGACGGCGCGCTGTTCATCGTCGGCCGCACCAAGGAGCTGATCATCCGTTCCGGCTTCAATGTCTATCCGCTGGAGGTGGAGACGGTGCTCAACGCCCATCCGGCGGTGACGCAATCCGCGGTGGTCGGCCGTAATGCCGCCGACGGCAACGAGGAAGTGGTGGCCTTCGTCGAGATCGACCCGCGCCACCGCGTCACGCCCGAGGAATTGCAGCAGTACCTGGAGGGCCTGCTGTCGCCGTACAAATGCCCGTCCGAGATCATCGAAATGCAAGCCCTGCCCGCAGCGGCGACCGGAAAAATCTTGAAAGGACAGCTGCGGCAACTGGCACAAAAATAACCACAAGGGAGACTGGAATGAAGAACATCACAATCGCGGCACTGACCGCGATGGCACTGGCTGGCGGGGCGCAAGCAGAGGAATTCACGGTCGGCGCGGAGCTGCCGCTCACCGGCACGCTGGCCCGTGTGGGCTCGGGCATGCAGGAGGGCGTGCTGGTGGCAGCCGAGGTATTCAACAAGACCAACGGCAAACATAAAATCAAGATCGTCACCATCGACGACGAATCTGCGCCGGCCAAGGCGGTGGCCGCGGTCGAGAAGCTGGCCAGCCAGGGCGCGGTGGCGATCACCGGCGGCTACGGCTCCAACAACATCTTGCCGGCGTCGGACGCGGCCAACAAACTGGGGCTGGTCTACATCACCTCCGGCGGCGTGGACGATAGCCTGGTCAACAGCGGCCGCAAGAACTTCTTCCGCATTAATAACACCGCCGGCTACGAGAAGGCCGTGCAGGGGCTCCTGGCCGACATGGGCGCGAAGTCCGTGTCCATCGTCTTCTCGACCAAGGAGGCCACGTCCGACCTGGCCAACTCGGTGCAGAAGGCGCTGACCGCCAAGGGCATCAAGGCCACCACGCATTCCTTCGATCCGGCCATCACCGACTTCAAGCCGATCATCAACAAGATCAAGCTGCAGGACAAATCGGAAGCGATCCTGATGGTCGGCTACGAGAACGACTACGTCGGCATCCTGCGCGCCGCGCGCGTACTCAAGCCGCCCGTCAAGGCCATGATAGGCGTGTGGTCGCTGGCGACGCCCAAGATGGCCGCCGAGTTCCCGGACCTGATGCCCAATGTGTACGGCACCGCACTGCTGCCCTTCCCCGCCGTCTTCGATACCGCCGACGGCAAGGTCTTCGCCGATACCTACAAGGCGCTGTACAAGAAGGAGCCGGACTACCTCGGCCAGTTCGGCTACGTGCAGTCGATGCTGCTGTTCGAAGCCATCGCCCGCGCCGCAGACAAGGGCACGCTGAAGAAAGGCGGCGTGGCCGAAGAGATGCGCAAGACCGACCGCGAAACGCTGATCGGCCGCGTGCAGTTCGGCGCCAACGGCGACAACCCCAACTTCGTGCACCGCATGGGCCAACACCAGGGCAAGAACATCGTCATCGTCTGGCCGCGCGAAACGGCGACCGGCAAGATGGTGTATCCGGGCCTGCCCTGGTAAGCCGCCGTGACGGAACTGATACTCCAGGCGCTGTATTCGGGCCTGCTGCAAGGCGGCTCCTACGCGCTGATCGCGCTGGGACTGGCGCTGGTGTTCGGCACCATGCGGGTGATTAACCTGGCCCACGGCGAGCTGGTACTGCTGGCGGCCTACATCGCCTACTCGGTCGAATCGGGGCTGGGCCTCAATCCCGCGTGGGCGATACCGATCGCGCTGGTCGTGGTCAGCGCCACGTCGGCCGGCGTGTACTGGATCGTCAGCCGCATCAGGAAGGACCGCGAGATCAATTCGCTGATACTTACCTTCGGCATCGGCGTGATCCTGACCAACCTGATACTGCTGATCTGGAAGGCCGACGTGCGCTCGACCAGTTCCAGCTGGCTGCAGGAGGCCTTCGTGGTCGGGCCCTTGTACAGCATGCGCAGTGAGTTGATCTTCTTCGTCGTCAGCCTGCTGCTGATGGGCGGCTTGTGGTGGTGGCTGTCGCGCAGCTGGTACGGGCGCGCGCTGCGGGCCGTCTCCAGCAACCGCGACGCCGCCAAGTTGATGGGCATCGCGCCCGGACGCACGGAGCTGGTGTCGTTCATCGTGGCCGGCATGCTGGCGGGGTTCGCTGGCGTGGCGCTGTACAGCTATGGCGTGATCCAGCCCGCGTATGGCGGCGCGCTGACGGTCAAGGCTTTCATCATCACTGTGCTGGCGGGCATAGGATCGATTCCCGGCGTGCTGCTGGGCGCCGTGCTGCTCGGCGTGGCCGAGGCGCTCACCGTGACGCTGGCCAGTTCGGCCCTGCAGGAGCTGGCCGGCATGACCTTGTTCCTGCTGGTGCTGTTCGTGATGCCGAATGGCCTGATGGGCGCGGCCCGGAGGCGAGGATGAGCCGCCCCGACGCAGGCGCTGGCACAGGCACTGGTGCGCGTGCGGGGGCGGCTGCGGGCATTGGCCGCCTGTGGTGGATCGCCGCCCTGGCCGCAGCCTACGTCGCCGTGCCCATGCTGCTCGGCGCGGACAACTACGTCATGAGCCTGATCGTCGCGGCCATGGTGATTGGCTGCGTTGCACTGTCCTGGGCGCTGCTGGGGAACATGGGCGGCATGGTCAGCTTCGGCCACAGCGCCTTCTTCGGCGTGGGCGCGTATGTGTCGGCCATCGTCACCGCGAAACTCGGCGTGCCTGTCCTGGCGGGTATCGCGCTGGGCGGCGCCGGCGCGCTGCTGGCCTCCGTTGTGATGCTACCGGTGCTGCGGCTGCGCGGCCCCTACTTCGCGCTGGCCATCCTGGCCTACGCCCACATCTTCCGCATCCTCGCCACCGAATGGAGCTCGGTCACCGGAGGCTCCGGCGGCATCGCCAACATCCCCGGCCTGCCGACGATCCTCGGCTACGACATGAGCGGCAAGACCGGCGCCTACCTGACGATACTGACCATCGTGCTGCTGTTCGCGCTGGCCTACCGCGCCATCCGCGCCAGCCACTACGGCATCGCCCTGCGCGCCATGCACGACAGCGAGGACGCCACCCGCGTGGTGGGCGTCAACAGCACGCTGCTCAAAGGGTTGATGCTGATGGTGTCCGCCTTCATGGCCGGCGTGGCCGGCGCCTTCAACGCCCACTACATCAACTTCCTCGAACCGGATTACGCCTTCAACAGCCTGTGGGTGACGGTGCCCATCGTCGCCGCCATCTTCGGCGGCTACCGCACCATCGCCGGGCCGGTGGTCGGCGCGCTGGTGGTGTACCTGCTGGACCAACTGGTGTTCAAAACGCTGATCCCCACCGGGCATCAGCTGGTGCTGGGCGGGTTGCTGGTGGCGATGATCATCTTCAGTCCCACCGGCCTGCTTGCTCTGCTGCGGAGGAAAGACCATGCTTGAGCTGAACAATCTCTCGGTACGCTTCGGCGGTCTGACAGCGGTCAACGCCGTCACGCTGACGGTCGGCACGCACGACGTGGTCGGCCTGGTCGGCCCCAATGGCGCCGGCAAGACCACGCTGTTCAACGCCATCTCCGGCCTGGTACGGCCGACCGGCGGCACCATACGCTTCGACCGCCACGACGTGCTGCGCACGCCCATCTACCGGCGCGCGCGGCTGGGCATAGGCCGAACCTTCCAGATACCGCAGCCCATGCACGAACTGACGGTGCGCGAAAACCTGGTCGTCGCGCAGCGCTTCGGCGCCGGCCACGTCGACGAGGACAAGATCGACGAGATCCTGGACTTCACCAGCCTGGCCGACAAGGCGCACCGCAATGCCGCCACCGAACTGGCGCTGACCGAACTCAAAGCGCTGGAAGTGGCGAAGGCGCTGGCCACCACACCCAAGCTGCTGCTGCTGGACGAAGTACTGGCCGGGCTGGAGACCAACGGCAAGCGGCGCTTCATGGGCATGCTGAAGGAGATGCACGCGCGCTTCGGCGTCGGCATCATCATCATCGAGCACGATATCGAAACCATCCACGCCCTGTGCCAGCGGGTGGTGGTGCTCAACTTCGGCCAGCTGATCGCGGACGGCACGCCGGAAGCGGTGTTCAACGATCCCGAGGTAATCCGCAGCTACACAGGAGCCGCGCATGCTTGAACTGGACCAGGTGCGCGCGGGCTATGGCGCCATCAACGTGTTGTGGGATGTATCGATGCAGGTGGCGGCCGGCAAGCTCACCACCATCATCGGTCCCAATGGCGCCGGCAAGACCACGCTGCTGCGGGCCATCATGGGATTGGTGCCGCTGGGCGCTGGCGACATCCGGCTCAACGGCGCGCGCCTGAACGGCACGCCGACGTGGGATATGGCCGATCGCAGCGTCGCCATGATCCCCGAGGGCCGCATGGTCTTCCGCGACATGAGCGTGGAGGAAAACCTGATCATGGGCGCCTTCCACAAATCGCACCGCGCGCATGTGAAGCAAAGGCTGGAGGAAGCGTACGAGATGTTCCCGCGCCTGCGCGAACGGCGTACGCAGATGGCCGGATCGCTGTCCGGCGGCGAGGCGCAGATGCTGGCGATGGCGCGCGGCTTGATGTCCGATCCCAAGCTGCTGCTGATCGACGAACCCTCACTGGGCCTGGCGCCGCTGGTCGTCAATGAACTGTTCGAGATATTGGAGCGGCTCAAGGCCGGCGGCCGCACCATCATACTGGTCGAGCAGAACACCGAACGCGCGGTGGGCGTGGCCGATCATGTCTACCTGATGCAGAGCGGGCGCGTGGCCCTGTCCCAGCCGGCATCCGAGGTCCAACTCCAGCACCTCCACGACCTCTACTTCGCCCGCTGAGATTCAGCCAGATGGCTTCATCACAAATTTCTTTGTTAGCAGCTCTTTTCCACGGAACGAAACAACCAGACTCCACTCCCCTGGAATGACCTCTGCCGCGGTATCAATGTTATAGCCCGCGAGGCACTCCTTCCCCAAAATGCACTCCGTGACGCCATCAATCACCCTCGAGTATGTTCCATTTCGCACATTCAACAGCCCCGGTTCCGGGAAGATGGTCTTATATTGAAGTCTAACGATACCGCTGGCATCTTGAGGCTCTGTTTGCAACGAGAAAAGGACGCCAAACTTGGTGCCGATGCGTCCTTCAAGCACATTGGTTTGTTCCAGCAAGCGAGGCTGGTGCGTCCAATCCAGCCGCCCTTCATACCGCCCACTCCATATCTCGTTAACCCCATTTATTGCTGCGAGGTCCGCCGCATTAACTATATTCGTGGCGGCGCACAAACCACACACTGCCGCGAAGGCAGTCAATCGACTCTTCAAGTTCATGATTTTTTATAGGAAAACTTTATGGTAGAGCGCTAACGGCGGTTCTAGCCGGTTAGAGTCGCATACACTGTAGCATTTTTAATCATAAAAATCATTCAATGCAGTTTTCGCTTACGAATGTCTTCACGACGGTTGCGGCTACTTCTGCTTGGCCCTCTGGCGACCGTCACTAATAAATCTCGCCCTCATCACGCGGAACTTGGGCATCGAACCGTGATGCCAGTTCCTTCATTTTCTTGATCGCATTTTCACTTGGATTTTTGACGGAAATTTCACCACGACGGCAGTAGAAGTAGTGTTTTTCATTCGTCTCTGGATCGATCCAAGACGCCATCAAGGGATTACTGGCTTGGATAATCTCATGTGTTTGCGGGTTGATCGCCGTGGCGGTTGTATCCATTTCCAGTAGTCCATCGGCAGCTACGGCACTCCGCCCCATCCAACCGGCATGATGATGCCCAACAACATAGCCCTGGGGACGTGCATTTTCTCAAACTCCGCGTGCGTTACGGTAACATGGATTTGCACGCAATTTTCCCTCGGTGAGCGGACCAAGCGCATCCCCACGCAAACTGGCGACATTTTGAGACGTCCCCACCCTGACAGTTTACTTTGTAACTGGCTTCGGCAGCTGCAGCATTTTTTCACTTCTTATCAATTTTTCAAGTTAAAATGTCAATTGTAGACTCAACCTAAATCGATGGGGACTTATGGGATTGCGAACGGTAACAAAGCGCAACGTAGATGGCGCGCTGATTAGCGGCAATCTTGACCAGGCATTGGCCCTACACGCCAACGAGCGGTTGTGTCACCTTTTCTTCTTCCTCTTCTATGTTGAAATCTCGTGTGACTATTTACGCTCTGTCCACAATCGAGATATTTCGCTGCGCTCTGCTATCGAGGATCACGCGACCGAGCAGGTAGACACAGGGTCGCGCAACGCGAAAATTCCCAAACTGAATGACCAGGCTGCAAGCGCAGCCAACGAGCAGGCCACGGGCCACGGCAGCATGGATGCCGCACACACCAACAATTTAGGCCTTTCCGACCGTTTTAAGAGCGCGTGCGTCGCCTCTTCAGCTGATACCCGTGTTGGTGACCTCGCGAAGCTGTGTGTTGCATATTGCGCCAATACGCAACTGCTGCCGCAATCCGTCAATCTTGGCCCTGATAAAATTATTGACAGCGTGCATCGCGTAGTTCTGGAAGAGTTCTGCAAAACTCCAAGGTCGAGTAGACACATCGACGGAACAATAATCGCCTTTTACGTCAATCAAGCGACAGCTATGCTAACCACATGGAAACTGACTAACGCAACGGCAAAAGCTTTATTGGCAGATGCAGTAAATTCTTATATCCACGGCCTTTCACAGAGCGTATATGAGCTTCTGTTAGAGCTTGAGAATGAAGTGGAAATTATCACGCGCACGATCAGTCAAGGTAATGTAACGTTCCAAAAAAGCAGTTATGTAGCCAGTCCCGTAATCCCAGCGGGATACGTTCATCCAGATCGCCGTGCCCAGCACGCCGCGAATGTTGCGGCAGCTGGTGGAGCAGCTCCGGCGTCCTCATTTGCCACAAGCTCAAGTGCCGCACAGAATCCTCCAAATATTAACAAACCCTCCGTCGATCCCAACGCGATGGATTGAGCGGTCAACGTTACGCGCGAACAGGCGCCGCAGCGTTTGATTCCCCGCTGGGTGGTGCTTTCGATACCGCACCCGGGTTGCGGGACGAGCGGCAAATAGGACGGATGTAAGCGATCACGTGGCGGCGCGTGTACGTAGACCGCCGATGTCATGTAGGTCGGATCGCAGCAGATTATCCTTGAACATCCCTTTCCAGACCCGTGGCGTGAGCTGATGCACCAGTGATGCCGGGTGCTGGCCGACACGCTGCAACACGTCCACGAAGTAGTCTTAGTGATTGATGTCGTGTAGCCGGCAGTTGGCTAGCAGGCTTTGCACAATGCCGATGTGCTTGGCGCCCAGCTCGGCCCAGCAGAACAGCCAGTTCTTTTTACCCATCGGGATGACACGCAGGGCTCGCTCGAGGTGATTTGTGTCGATCGATATCTCCGGGTCATCCAAGTAGACCGACAGGCCAATCCGGCGTTCTCGTATATATGCCAGCGCACCAAGAAAGGGACTGCTCGGCAGGAATTCCTGTTTGTCGAACTGCTCATCAATCCAAGTGAAGAAGCGCTCGAGCACGGGTTTCGAATGCTCCTGTCGGCGTGTGAGCTTAGTGTACAAACCACTCAAATGGCCAGCACGCCGCAGATTACTGGCTGGACTATTATGCCGGCCGCCCCAACCTCCTCAGAAGCTTGGCATTTAACAATCCCTGTGTAAATCAGACCAAACGCGTACGCTGATGGTGACGTTAGACCTCAAACACACGGCCGTTGTCGCGCGGATCAAGGAAAACGATACGATCAAAGCTGTGCGGAATGGTGGGCATGACTTCTGTCCGGAAAATCGGTCGGTCTTCATCGTCCATTGCGTAATCGATGTGATCTGCCAGAACAAGCCACCATTCTTCGTAGCGTCCGCGATAGGGAGCAATCTTGCCTTCCTTTTCCGCAATGCAAAGTCGAAGATTTTTTTCAACTTCTGACATCACCCAACCACCAGAATCGTTGTCGCTACTGCCTCCCAAAACAAAGAAATACCCATGATCAATCCCAGCCTGAAAGAGCTCCAACTCGAAGTTCGGCGCGATCTGAACGATTAGGCGTGCCCGTTTAGGTAGCCGCATAAAGGCAGTCAATTCGCCCCGGATACGCGTTTCGAGATGCTTCCAGTTAGGGAGCGGCCGCGCGTAGTCGACTCCAACGTACCAGCATTCTCCATTGTCAGACCCTCCAAGCGAACGGAGAATGGACTTCATCCGCTGCCAAAGCGGAATTGTCACCTCCTCTAATCCTCGTGCGACTCCAGAAGCATCAATATGATTTTGGTTTAACCGGCGTACCTCTACACCAATTCGGCCGTCAACTGAAAAATCAGGAGGTATGTTCCCGTCGGGCTCGTAAGCGACCGCCCCCATGGCCAGACCATTCAGATACTTTTCCGCGATTTTCTCAGATGCGTCCATAAAATTCTTACGTGATAATTATTGACCCAAGATGTACTCTAACTCATCGGCCATTAAATGGTTTCCCCTCTGATAGACTGCCAATTTTTTTGCAAAGAGGGCATGATGCAAAATCTCGATATAGAACTTATCGACAATCAGTTGCATATCAAAGATTTCCCGGATTCTGTCCGTGTAATAAAGGTAGGTAGCCAGCTAGGCAGACAACTCTCTCACCTTGCATTGCACGTCGATGATCTGGAATTCGCGCTGGAATGCCTTCGCGAGATCGACAAATCTACATCCCTCGTAGGGAGAGAGGCACTTTGGCGTAACGCCGTCTTCTCGTATGCAAAATGCTTCGGCTCTAGTGTTCGTCGTCGGCAACTTGCGTTTGAAAAAGTTTTCAAAGGCGCCTCAAAAGAAGCAAAGTTAGCTCATGCGTTTTTCAAGGAACTCCGTAATCGCCACTTTGCGCACGATGAAAATGCGTATGCGCAGGCAATACCAGCAGCTATAGTGAATCGGGAAGGCTGCGAGCAAAAGATTGCCAAAGTTGTTTGTCTCGGAATGTTTGCAATGACTTTGGATCAGGGCAACGGTGTTAACTTGCGACTTCTTATCGAACAGGCCCTCCTATGGGCTCGAACGGAGTTTGACGCCCTGGCTGAGCAGATCACTGCGGAGCTTGAAAAACGACCACATAACGAGCTTCTAACCGCCCCAATCGTTCAATACACAGCGCCCAGCGCAGACGAAGTTGGGGGAACACGTCAGGAGTAGCTACCGGTGAAGCGTCCGATATGGCCATGACACAATCTTCTAGTGGCCACGTCCAGAGTGGCTGCTTGGTTAGATAATAGTGGTGCACGCACTTGGCTTGCCCCGTCAGATAATCGTCGCGAATCTGCTGTTCGATCTTGTAGAGAGGGGCGATCGCATCCAGTGCCTGGTCGGCTTGCGCCGGCTCGATATCCCTGGCGTCAAAGATTTTACGACGCGCGTGAGTCCAGCACTGAGCATGCGTGATCCCTGTCTTTTTTGCGTATTGCGCATAGGCGCTAAAATGTGGAAGCTGGCCGTCGACATCGCCTCGTCGCAGCAAAAGGCAGCAATGCTCTTGCCACTTTGCGCATGCCGTTGCAAGCGGCTACGTCATGCGGCTTCCTTCAATGTATAAGTTTCCAGCTTTTCCATGGCCCGTCTCCATGTCGTTGAACTCGAAGAGGATTATGCCGATTTGAGAAATCGAAAGATATAACGCCGCTCAGGAACCGGTTACATGTGTAGATCGTAACCCATATCACCAGAACTTCCACCACGCTTTCGCGGCCGACCGTGCGGGGGTCTTCGCGGCTGGCTGCCTGCTATAGTAAGTGAACTTGGTCTTGTAGTTCCACTCATCCCAAGGGACGACGCCAAAGAAAGCATTCATCACCTGGACCAGCAGATGCGCCGTGACGTAAGGCTCAGTTGTGACTTCGCCCGTTTCCAGATTGCGGTAAGCCGGCGGCTCGCCCTCATCCTCGACAAGCGACTCCGCCGTCAGCCACGGCAGCTCGAACGCATTGGGCGTTCCTTCGTCCACCGTCTTGTCCAGGGTGTGTACGCGTGAGCGAACTTTGATGCCGTCTTTGATGATGGCGTAGCCGAACGAGCCGCCGGAATCATAATGGCAGAAAACCACAACCAGCTCTGGCGCTCCCAGCGCCGCAAATACCGCAGGCTCCAGCGATTGCCCTTCGAAGAGAACTTTTCCAGCGATCTCGCCGTTATAAACGAAGGTTGCGCCGTTCTTTGATTCGACCACCACATTGCCAGGCACCCGGATGTCATGCGCCGTTCCCGTTGCGGACGGATCGAAAGAACTTCCAAAGGCCTTCTGCACCAACGCCTGTTCGTCCAAGGTTGACGCGTTGGGCCGAAATGCCAACCCCGCTGTAGACAATCCCAAATTCAATTCCTTCGATTTTAGCTATGGTTTGCGCATGCGTTTGTAAGAAATCAGCTCAAAGCAGGCACCGATGATTATCAATGTATTGGAAGCATGTTCCGCCCCCAGACCGTAAAGAAAAATCGCTCCAAAAGCCAAGCCAAGTGTTAGCAGGTGTCGCATGCTTTTTCCTTTCAGTGCAAACTTTAGGGAAGTCCACAGCTTGAAGCCGAACGCGGCCAAGACGCCAATAATATCACCTTGCCAAGTTAAAAAAGGCGCGCATTGTCACACCAGCCAAGTCCATATTCCGGCGACTATCTGGGAAGTCTGATGCGGTCGGAGAAGTCCACCAACTTGTCGGCCGCCCGCGCCTTGACTGTGATGCGGGCTTGCTGCCGCAGCGAGTCGAACTCGCCCTGCCCGGCCAGCGCGCCGATGTCGTACAGGTAGCGGTCCAGATAGCCGGAGGCCAGCAGCCGCCAGTCCAGCGGCAAGCCAGGATCGATGCGGCGCGCCATTTCGAAGATGATGGTGGTGCAGTTGGCGGTCAGCGTATTGTAGAAGCGCGGCTCGCGCTTGAGCAAAGCCCCCTTCTCCAGATACGCCAGGAACAGCGAGCGCATGACTTCCGGCGGCATCTTCAACCGGTACAGATACATGTCCTCATCGCGCACGTTGGTGCGCACGCGCAGGATATCGCGCTCGTCGGCGGCGATCAGCACCGTCTCGAAGCGCTTGAAGAAGCCGGCGATGGCGTCGAAACTCTCGCCGCGCTCCTTGCGGATCTCGATGGAGAACGTCAGGTAGCGGCCATCCGCAAAGCCGAACGACACCAGCGTGTGCGCAATGGCAGGCCCCATCCAGTACGACAGCGCCACGTCGACCGACCGCAACTGGTTCAGGTCATACTGCCGCTGCTCCCAGCGCTGCATGTAATCCGTGTCGCTGCGCCATTCGAAGTTGCGCACCTGATCCAGCGTGACCACACTGCCCTGCACGCGCCCCGTGACCATGCGCGCCACGTCATCGGCCCACACGCGGTCGTGGCTGGGTTTGATCGTGCTCCACCAACCCATCATCAGCACCACCGCAAGCAGCCAAGGCAGCAGCACGCGCGCCCTGCCGCGCCGCCACCACCACGCCAGCGAGGCCAAGCTGAGGACGCCCCAGGCCAACGCAAGGAAAGGCACGGCCTGGAACCACAGCGCACCGCCGCCCCACAGCGACAAGCACAACATCAACAAGGAAGCGAGCAGCTTGCCGGCGAGGAGGAGGTATTTTCTTATCATGCCCGATTATAGGGGCATTAATCCTCTTTATCGTCGACGCTGCTCGCGCAGCCGATCTGGACGCATATTACTTTTACTGCAATACTGACGATCACGCCGATTATTCCGATGAGTTCCAACATGGCGGTTCCCGTTTGAAGAAAGACGCTTCACTTTAACGGCGCCGCGCTTGGCAATCCAATATCAAATTCGGCGGCCAACTATCTCGAAACGGCATAGCGGTGATTTCACTTAAACAGTTTAAATATTTTGTAGAGATCGTGGAGGCCGGCAGCTACTCGCGCGCGGCCGAGAAACTGTACGTCGCGCAGTCGGCGCTGAGCCGGCAGGTCAAGGAGCTGGAGGACGAGCTGCAAACCCAGCTGCTCACGCGCGACTCGCGCCATATCCAGCTGACGCCGGCCGGCCAGCTGTTCTTCGAGCGCAGCAAGCGCATCCTCGACGACATCGACCGCACGGTGGTGCAGGCGCGTCAGGTGGGCCAAGGCGCGCAGGGCCTGATCCGCCTGCAGCACTCCAGCTCGGTGATCCTGACGCCCGCGCTGACCGGCGCCCTGAGCCGCCTGCTGCAACAGTTCCCCGGCGTGACGCTGGACATCTCGATGGCGCCGTCGGAAGACCAGACGATGGACATCGAGGAAGGCCGCGCCGACATCGGCCTGATCCGCATGCCCACCTTGCGCAAGTTCCCGCACATCCAGGCGCGCGAGCTGACCACCGAGCGGCTGGTGGTGGCGGTGTCGCGCCACTCGCCGCTGGCGGCGCTGGACAATATCGAGCTGGCCAGCCTGAGCCAGGAGCCCTTCATCTCCATCCCGCACAAGGACCGTGGCGGCCTGAGCTATTTGGTGGCCAACCTGTGCCTGGACCAGGGCTTCTTCCCCAAGCCGGCGCGGGTACTGTCGCGCAAGTCGTCGCAGCTGAGCCTGATTGAGGCCAACCTCGGCATCGCCATCGTGCCGGAATGCATGCAGCTGATGGCGCCGGCCGGCGTGCGCTTCATTCCGCTGTCGCGCGGCACCCTGTACACCAAGGTCGGCCTGGCCAACCGGCGCGAAGCCGAGCCGCTGGTTATGGCCTTCGCCGACGCGCTGCTGTGCGAACTGACGCAGAGCCGCTAGTTCGCACGGCGCGCAAAAAAAATGGCGGCCCGAGGCCGCCATGATCAAAGCTTAAACCAGATTAACGGTCATTCTTGTGGCTTTGACGGCCAGCTTCAGCATGTTGCTCAGGCGTGCCGCCGCGAGTGCCGCCAGAGGAACCAGAACTGCCCGAGCTACCCGAGCTGCCTTGATTGCCTTGACCGCCGCTGCGCGAATTGGCGTTGGAAGAACCACTCTGCTGATTGCCATCGTTCTTGTGGCTCTGGCTGCCAGCTTCACGTGCCTCTTCGGACGTGAACTCATGCGCATTGCCGGATGCATGTGCCGCACGGCCACCTTCGGCCGCGATCTCGCGCTGCTTGTCCGGGTCCATCGAAGCGAAACCGCGATTGCTGGTATCGCTCTGCTGGCTCTGGCCCTTGCTGCCTTGATTGCCTTGGCTGCCTTGATTGCCGTGGCTGCCTTGATTGCCTTGATTGCCTTGATTGCCTTGATTGCCTTGATTGCCTTGGTTGCCTTGATTCGAGTTTGCCATGATATAGCCTCCGGTTAATGTAATAAAAAACCCTAGCTCATCAGTACTGTCACTGCCGATGCGTCAAGGAGGTGTCATCGTAAAGCCAGTTCAACAGGCAGCATATAAGCTATCCCGCTGTGCGCGTGTAGGAAATGGCTGTCGGTTTGGTACCCCAAGTTTTAACGCGAGATTGTCAATTGCTCGCTTCCGTTTTTCCTCAAGCGGCGTAGCGGGCGACTGATGGCACCGGCATGTGGCACACTGCAATCCTGTAGATAGCGGACGAGGCAAGGCATGAGCGGGGAAGCGGACGACAAGGATCAGGCACAGCAACCGCAGCACCGGCGCAGCGGCGACCGCGACCGGCGCGCGCGGCCGGACACCGGCACGCCCAGCTATCTGGACCCCGGCGACACCGTCTTCAGCCTGTGGGGCCGCGTGATCATGGCGCGCTACCGGCGCTTCGCCGCGGCCGCCACGCGCCACATCATCCAGCGACCGCTGCACATCGGCGTATCGGCCCGCATCTTCCACCCCGAGCCCGGCGCCACCGGCCTGCGCAGCAAGAACCTGCAATACCTGGAAGAGTCGATCGCGCAATGGGTGATGTCGCGCGACGTGCTGGTGTTCATGATCCCGACCGTCAACACCGACGGCCTGCTGCACCCGTCCAACATCCGCCTGCGCGACTACGCCAAGCATCTGGACGGCCTGGTGCTGCAAGGCGGGGCCGACGTCTCGCCGCAAAGCTATTCGGAAACGCCGACCCGGCCCGAATGGAGCGGCGACCGCGCGCGCGACATGTACGAGCTGGAGTTGCTGCATGAATTCGTCGAAGCGGGCAAGCCGGTGCTGGGCATCTGCCGTGGCTGCCAGTTGATCAACGTCGCCTTCGGCGGAACGCTGTACCAAGACATCGCCTCCGACGTGCCCGATTCGCTGGCGCACGTCAACGACGAGTACGACCGCAACCGACATGAGGTGAGCTTCCCGGCCGGCTCGTCGCTGGCCAAGCTATTCAAGGGCAAGGGGGTTGGCCTGGTCAACTCCATCCACCACCAGGCCGTCAAGACGCTGGGGCGCGACATGGCGGTGGAGGCGTTGTCGGTGCCGGACAAGATGGTCGAGGCGATCCGCTACCGCAAGGCGCCGTTCGTGATGGGCCTGCAATGGCATCCGGAATTCCACCAGGCCGGCGGCGTCGAGCTGCTCGACTGCACCACCATTCTGGACAACTTTCTGCGCGTGGCCCGCGAGACGCGGTTTTAGGACGCGCCCGTCCACATCGAACACCAAGCCACCATTGCCATCCCGGCTAGAGCGCGCTAAAGACTTTGACGATGAGGCCGATCGTACCGAAAGCGGTCGTCATGCAAGTACCAAGCAGGATGCGGAAATCCGTCGTGCGCGCTTGTGTGATCTGTCCGTTCATACGAACCAGTTCGTCCTGAAGCCGATCAAATTGCTGGTCGATGCGGGCGAAGCCGCGTTGCATCGCTTCATGTATCAGCGACTGCGCCTTGTCCTGATAGTCAATCGCGGTCTCGACGCGTGCAATGCGCTCGACGACGCGATGTTGTTCCTGCTGGGGCTGGTTATCGCCATTCATGGTGAACTCCTCAATATCATCCACCACTTTACGCCGACATTCATGCGCGGCATAGCGTGCACGATTGAGATAGGTCCGCACGGTACGCCACTGGCGAACCCCTGCGCGTTGACGTTGCCGACCAAGATATAGTCGAAGGCGGCGATGATTACGCTGCTACGGGTATGCAGAAAATTGATCCTGCTATTGGCGATCTTGGTGTGGATGGCCTTGACGCGCCGCTTCTTGCGCGCGCTGGGCACGCGTCAGCGCCTTCAGGCCGAGATCGATGCCGCCCCCCCCCTCGCATCGACTCCTGCGGAGTCGGTTCCTTTCACTCATCGCCCTGAAGGACGAGGTTTCTCGGAAAAAAACTGACGAACTACTCGCGCCCCCGGAAACGCTGAATCGCCGCATCGACCATGCCTTCTGCGCTGCCGCTGCGCTCGAACTGCTGGCGCAGGTAGTGGGCGTCGCTGCCCTCGTGCGTGACTTGCATCAGATGCTGCAATCCCGCCGTGCCGCCCAGCGCGGCGCCGTGCGGCTCCATCTTGCGCAGCGTGGTCAGGATGTCCTCGCGCAGCGACAGGCTCTCGTACGTCTTCGGATGCACCAGCGTGCCATCGAGCCCGAAGCGGCAAGCCTGGAAGCGGTTGTAGTTGTAGACCAGGTAGTCGTCCTCCGCCGGCGCCACTTCGCGCCGCTCCAGCAGATAGCGGCACAGCGCCTGCAGATAGCAGGCCAGCGCCGCCGCCCGCTCCACCGTCAGCGGCGTATCGCACACGCGCAACTCGATGGTGCCGTATTCCGGCTTGGGCCGGATGTCCCAGTAGAAGTCCTTCATGCTCTTGATCACGCCGGTGTGCTCCATCTTGGCGAAATACTCGTGCTCGAAGGTGGACCAGTGCTGCATGAACGGCGCCCGTCCGCTCATCGGAAACGCGAACACGGAGTTCAGCCGCGCGGAATTGAACAGCGTGTCGTTCCCCTGCACGTACGGCGACGACGATGACAGCGCGATGAAGTGCGGCACGTAGCGGCTCAGCGAATGCAGCAGGAACAGCGCGTCGTCGCCCGAGGCGCAGCCGATGTGCACGTGCTGGCCGAAAATCGTAAACTGTTTAGCCAGATAGCCATACAGCTCCGACACTTCCTTGAAGCGCGGCTTGGCGAAGATCCGCCGGTCCGACCACTTCTGGAACGGATGCGTGCCGCCGCCGCAGATGCCGATGTTGAGCTGCTCGCCCGCCTGCACCAGCGTGTCGCGGATCACCTGCAGCTGCGACACCAGCTCGCTGTGATGCGTGTGCACGTCGCTGTTAATCTCGATCATGCTCTCGGTGATCTCGGGCGTGACGTTGCCGGGAAACGGCTTGCGGCTCAACAGGTGCAGCAGGTCCGGGCTGGACGCGGTCAGGTCGAAGTCCGACAGGCTGACCAGTTGCAGCTCCAGCTCCACGCCCATGGTGAGCGGCTGCGATGATTTGAAGGGTTCCAATGGCATGTCAATGCTCCTCTTTAGCCGGGGTTTCGTTGGCCCAGATCAGGGCGCGCTGCGTGACGATGGGGCCAACCACCTCCAGCAGCAGCGTCATCGCCGCCAGCGCGGCCAGTTCATCGACCAGCACGATACCCATGTATTTAGTCTGCTCCAGCAGCAGCGTTACAAACACCGACATCGGCGACAACGCGATACCGGTCAACAGCCCCTTGCGCCACGAGATGCCGCCGACGTGCGAGAACGCCGCCACGGCCGCCGCCTTCACAAGGAAGCGCGCCAGCAGCAGCACCACGCCCAGGCCTGCGCCCTCGACCACGCGCTCCCACTCCAGCGTGGACACGGCGAACACAAACAGCAGCACCGTCAGCAGCTCGCCGATGCCGCCGAAGTTGCGCTCGGTGCGGCTGAAGGCCACGCGGCTGTGGCGCGCGGCCAGGCCGAAGGTCAGCGTGGCCAGCACCGGCGAGACGTCGAACGCATGCGCCATCGCCACCAGCAGGATCACGCCCAGCGCGAAGGCGATGGTGCCGTCCTGCGCCATCGCGCCCAGGCGCCGCAGCACGGCCGGCACCAGGAAACCCATCACCGCGCCCATCACGGCCGATATCAGCAGCTCGATCAGGCTGTGCGAAATGGCCTGCGTCAGGCTGCCCGACGTCTGGAACACCCAGAAGCCGACCACCACCTTGAACACGAACACCGCCAGCACGCAGTTGATGGCGACCAGGTGCAGCACACGTTCGGTCACCTGCCCCGAGCTGTCCTCCTCGTTAATCACGCGCAGCACGCCGGCCGGCGAGGTGGACATGGCCAGCGACGCCAGCAGCAGCGAAGTCAGCGGCGGCATGCCGGTCAGGTGCGAGATCAGGTAGACGATGCCGAACGTTGCGGCCGATTCCACCAGCCCGCTGACCGCGATCCACGGATTGATGCGCAACCAATGCAAGTTGATGCGGTAACCGAATTCAAACAGTATCAGTCCGAAAGCCAGATTGGCCAATAAAGTCACGGTACTGGAAGCGCCGCTGCTCAACGCTGCGGGAAAGGCTTGCACCATCAGGAATCCGACCACGCCGTAGATGCTGATGCGTGGCAGGCGTGTCCAGCGATGCATGAATTCTCCCGCCAGCCAAGCCAAAGCAACTGCCAAGGGCCAGCCTAGTTCGGTCATGACGACCTGAATATCCGGCATGTATTTCTCCTTCTTTAAGATACTTGTACAATTCTGGACGACAACGGGCGTGCTCACTGTGCGCTAAGGAACATAAAGGAACAACATGCTTGAACTAATCAGTGAACACGCCTGCTTCGGCGGCGTACAGCGCTTCTACCGGCACGCATCGCGCGAGATCGGCCTGCCGATGCGCTTCTCCGTTTTCATGCCGGCCCAGTCCGCGCAAGGCCCCGTGCCTGCGTTGTTCTACCTGGCGGGACTGACTTGTAATGAAGAGACTTTCATGATCAAGGCCGGCGCCCAACGCGCCGCGGCGGAGGCCGGCCTGATGCTGATCGCGCCGGACACCAGCCCGCGCGGCGCCGGCGTCGACGGCGAATCGGACAACTGGGATTTCGGTGTTGGCGCAGGCTTCTATATCGACGCGACGCAAGCGCCGTGGTCCACGCACTACCGCATGTACAGCTACATCCACGAGCTGCGCGAACTGCTGGTGCGCGAGCTGCCAGTGGACGGCGAACGCATCGGCATCTTCGGCCACTCGATGGGCGGCCACGGCGCGTTGACGATGGCCTTGAAGCGGCCGGACGTGTTCCGTTCCGTGTCCGCATTCGCGCCGATCGCGGCGCCGTCGATGTGCCCGTGGGGGAAGAAGGCCTTCAGCGGCTACCTGGGCGACGACACCGCAGCATGGGAGCAGCACGACGCCAGCCTGCTGATGGCGCGCCTGCAAACGCCCTTCCCGGCCGGCATCCTGATCGACCAGGGACTGGGCGACAAATTC
>JGI25154J39366_1000530_pt1 | contig 19173 bp, 19 predicted proteins | sample AraplaL_Col_mTSA_FD_39366 | JGI IMG/M metagenome (IMG submission 39366) | reverse complement strand
ATGATTTGCTCTTCCGTAAACCGCTTCTTCATGTCCGTCTTCCTCTCCGAAAACGGACTCTACTAGCTTCCCGCTGGACCGGTTTATTGGGGGCAGGTCATTAGTGGCGCAGTCCCCATCAATACCCTCCAAACCATCTCATATGAGCGGCCAGCGCCTGGCAAAGCTCCGCCTCCCAAACCACCCAAGCCTACAGCGGAGCAGATCAAGGCTCAGCAAGCGGAAGCTGCACGCCAGAAATTGCTTGCTGAACAGGCCAACAAACAACAGCCGAAGGAACCACCTAAGCCTCAGCCTAAGGAGCTCGAAGCAGAGGACCGTGACAAGATTCCTGAGTTCGATCTTCAAGATGTCCCAAAAGCTATGGATAACATTGGCTGGCCGATTGCTGCCAAAATTGCCAGGGAGTGGTTTGCTAACCCCAAGCATATCTATAACGATGATCCCAACTCTATACAGCCTATTGACGACACAACCGTAACCCTCAATTGGGTGTTGAAATTTGGAAGTGTTCAGAAAAGGTATGATGAGCTTGTTTCTCAGAAAATCTACTCGCCAAACGCTGCGAAAGAAGCCAAGAAGAAAGTTGCTAGGCAGATAAGGAGTGTCTTCGTTGATAAAGGTTCGGTGGACCTTTCTTTTGATGTCACGCCCTTTACTCGTGACGAAAGGCAGTTTCACCTTGACTGGCAGTTCCAGTTTCAGGATATCCCAACAAGTGCCACCCTTGATGGGTTGCTCCTGACGGACCTCACGGCAGCGCTGGGAAATTTCAATATTTATGCTGCGATTGGGAAAGTCGAGGTGTCTGCTGAGAAGTACTTTCAGTACGATAGCAAAGCACAAACCAAGGCGTATTGTGTTGATGCAACGGCCAGCATTACCCACATCTATGTGTACCTGAAGGACAACTACTCTTTCAATGACAAAGGGGATGGGAACAGCCAGTACCTTGGGCATTGGAATAAGAAGGACATGATTCTTTCTTATCGTGCAGCCGTCAGCGATCTAGTTGATGGAAAGAAGCTCCATACACAGATGGGCAACTCAGAAATCACAGAAACAACCTACTTGCCACGTGATCCAGTGGATAAGCCAGTTGATAAGCGGCCAGGCTTCAGAAAGCTTCTGGAGAGAAACGTTTATTATCCCGTCTACAACAAAAGCTACAACGAATGGCGCCAGAAGCACAACCGTGGTGGCGACTTCATGATCTATAGCAAGCCACAGCTGCTCAAGCTGAGCAAACCTATTCAATTCAAGCTGGAAACGATATGCCGACCATCAGAGCCGATGTGAAGAAGCCGCTGAAGCGGAAATTAATCATTGGTGCAGCGATTGTTTTGTTGATGTTTGGTGCTGCACTCTTGTTCCTGCGTGGGAACCATGACTACACCGATTGCCAACGCTACAACTACAGCGACAAGCTGAATGGTGGTGTGAAGGAGTTTGATGGTAAGAAATTCACCATCCAAATTTGTGGGAGCGGTGCTAATAATAGCCATTTCTTCGGTGACAGTATGGATGCCGTTGTCCTCACCGTCACAAACGAGCAAGGCGAAGTTCTAGCGAGAAGGCATTACAAGGTCTTTTGGGAAGGCAAGCCGGGGCATGAACCGCTTACCATAGAAAAGAACAGCATTACCTACCAGGATGATGAAGAGCAGGCAGACCACACCATTGCTATGCCGCCGACAACAATTGACTGGATAAGGGCGCGGCTTCCGTTTTCCAACTAGAAAAAAACAAAAAGCACCTTCGGGTGCTTTTCGTTTATGCGCCGCACATAGAGCGCGCTGGCGAAAGCCATAACAACAGCAACACGGTCCCCGAGACGGGCGGGGTGCCCATCTATCAAGCGTGCGCGTCGATGCTCACCTTCGCATACGACTCGCGCTCAATCTCAAGCACTTGCACAGACAGCTGAAGGTGTACGCCCGCCGGCGCGCTGCACTGCGCTTGCAAGACCGCCAACACAGCTGCCGACAGTTCGCGCTTGGTCTCGAGCGGTCGCCCGCTCAAGATCGCGAGGTCTGCGTGTACGAATGCGCGCGGGTCGCTGGCGGTGCCCACGGCAAACGTGTCGCACCGGTGGCTTCGGCTTTTGATGTCCGCCTCAACAAAATGCCCGGTGGCGGCAAGGGCCGTATTCACGGCAATCAAGGTCGCTTTGGCGTCAAAGGCGTTCAGGTTTGCGGAGTATTCCAGTGTGAGATGGGGCATGGCGTGGCCGTGCTGCACGGCGGTTGTTGGGTGAGTGCGGTCTGATTGTGATGCAAGCCGCATGCCCCCGGGGCCAACGCCAATTTCCAGAGTAGGGGATTCAGAAAACGGCCATCTTGCCAACCGCTTCGCCCACACCGAATATCGGTCGGGGAGGCCATGGGCATGCGGGGCGCGTGTTGAACTGATTTTTCGTGTCACGGTTTTCCCCATCCTGAGGAATTCCGCTTGTTTTGTTGTCGAATATTAATCTTGGTCCATCGCGGCCTCTGCGCGTACCTGTTGCACATCAAAACCGGTACGAAAGTACCCTTGCGCCCGATTATCGCGATGGGTATTCTCGCCTGCCAATAAAAAAATCCTGGGTTTTCCCGGATAGGTGGGTGTGCAAAGGTTGGCTGCGCGGCGGGTGCAAATTTAATATTTCGAATATCTGAATTTCGATTTATTAAATCTCAAATTTGATGAGCCTTCGGTTGCCCGTATCGCGTCGCTGATGCCGAAGCGCGCCCACTATGGGGGCGTGCCAATGCCCGCCCGCCATTTTTATCGATGGGTGATGCTGACGTGAATTCGACCGAACTGCTGCGTGCGCTTGACCAGAACCGCCGCGCGATCCGCCTGGATTGGGGCCGTGCCGCTAGCCAGGCGGCCGAGACGCTGGTGCCGCAATACGCCGACATCCGGCAAGGACTGTGCGCCGGCCTTCAGGCGCAGGTGGTTTGCCTCTCCGAGCGTTCGGATTTGCCGCTGCACGAGCTGCTCGGGCTACCCGTGTCGATCCAGTTGGCGACCGACGAGGGCGCCTTGTACCCGGTCAACGGCATCGTCACCGACGTGCAGGCCGGTGCCTTCGATGGCACGCTCGCCAGCTACCGGCTGACAGTGAGTGACGCCATGTCACTCATGCGTGGGCGCCGCAACATGCGCGTTTTCGTTGGCAAGAGCGTGCCGGAGATTCTGGAGACGCTGCTGGGCGAATGGCGGGAACGCAGCAGCGCGATGGCACGGATGTTCGACTTCGAATTGCTGTTGGACCGCAGCCGCTATCCCGTGCGTGCGCAGACGCTCCAACTCGACGAATCCGACTCAGGCTTCCTCGATCGACTCAGCCGGCACGAAGGCATCTGGTGCTTTGTCAAGGCGGGCACGCGCGACGGCGCATCCAGCGATACGCCAGTGCACACGCTGGTGTTCTGCGACGACCCGATGCGCTTGCCGCAGTCTCCGGCCGGCACTGTGCCCTACCACTACGGCGCCACCGTCAAGACACGCGACTCGATTACCCGGTGGGGCGAGGCACGCAGCCTTGTGTCGGGTTCCATTCGGGGTGCCAGTCCCGACCACGAGACCGGCAAGGTGGACCGCGTGGAGGTCAGTACGCTGATCGACCAGGGTAAGGCCGGCAACGATCTGGCGAGCTTGCTGACGGATGCATCGATCGACCGGCCGCACGCGGGCGACTCGCGCGAGGACTACGAGCGGCTGGGCAAGCTGCGCATCCAGGCGCATGAGCGCCGGGCGGCGTGCGTGCATGCGGCCAGTGACGTGCGCAACTTGGCCCCCGGTTTTTGGTTCACGTTGACTGGCCATTCTCAGGTCGACAAGCGCGAGCCCAAGCAGCGGGAGTTCGTCGTTGCCAGCCTGCACCAGCGCGCCGCGAACAACTTTCCCAAGGAACTGGAGGGCCCGGCGCGGGCCCTGGCCGATGCCAATGGCTGGCATCTTGAAGTGGCGGCAGAAAGCGATGCCCCAGTGCGCTATGAGAACACCTTCACCTGCGTTCTCCGTGGCGTTCCGCTGACACCGGATTACGACCCGCGCATCGACCTGCCACGTACCGAACCGATGAGCGCCGTGGTGGTGGGGCCGCAAGGCGAGGAAGTGCACTGCGACGAGATGGGCCGCTTCAAGCTGCAGTTCCAGGGGCTGACCGCAGAAGACCACGCGCACGCGCAAGGCGCCGGAACAAGCGGAACCGAGCGCGACAGTGCCTGGGTGCGATTGGGTAACGTGTGGGCAGGGCATCAGTACGGCATCAACATGCCGTTGCGCGCTGGCATGGAGGTCTTGGTGGCGTTCGCCAATGGCGACCCCGATAGGCCCTACATCGCGGCCGTGTTGAGTGGGGCGGTCAACATGCCGGCCACCTTCAGCAATACAGGCTCGCTGCCCGGCAACCGGTATCTCTCCGGGATCAAGTCCAAGGAGATCAATGGCTCCGGCTATGGCCAAGTCCGCTTTGACGATACGTCCGGCCAAGTCAGCAGCCAGCTCGCCAGCACACACGCGACGAGTGAACTCAACCTCGGCTATCTGACACACCCGCGCACGGACGGCAGCGGTAAGGATCGCGGTGAGGGTGCCGAGCTTGCCACCGGAGCCGCAGCGGCGCTGCGTGCAGCCAAGGGCATTCTGCTGACGACCTACGCGCTCAAGGCCGGCCATCAACTGGACCGCGACGAACTGAATCAGTTGCTGGGTGAGTGCATGGACCTGTTCAAGTCGTTGGGCGACTATGCCGGCCAGCATGGCGGCAAGCCGGGCGACACCGCTGCACAAGACAAACTCGCGGCCACTCTGAAGAACTGGGACCCGTCCGGCGTCAAGGCTGGCGCCATGGACGACGCGCAGGCAATTCTTGCTGTCGGCGCGGCGGCCGGCTCGGTCAACCTCACCCCGAAAACCCATGTGACCTACGCAGGCGAGAACATCGATCAGGTTGCCCAACAGCACCTGCAGCTGGTGGGTGGCCAGCGCCTGAACGCGACCGCTGGGCAAGGCATGCACTTGTTTGCGCGAGGGGAAGGCATTCAAGCCGTTGCCAACGAGGGACCGCTTGTTCTGCAGGCGCAGGCCGATACGTTTACGGCAACTGCCCAGAAGGACATCAAGCTCACCTCCAACGAGGGCAACGTAGTTATTTCGGGCAAGACGCTGTGCTTGGTGGCCGAGGACGGCAGCTATATCAAGATTGGTGGTGGTGTCACGCTGGGCACCAACGATGCCGCCAAGATTCTGGCCGCTTCGCATGATTGGGGCGGCCCTTCTACGGTTCAGGCCGAGCGCACCGCCTTTGCGAAGGCGCCGACCGATCAGCGCTTCCGAATGCACTACGCCGGCGAGACCGAAGCGATTGCTGCCAATCAACCACACCGGGTGAAGCTGCCGGATGGGACGCTCGTCGAAGGCAAGAGCGACGCGGACGGAAGGACGACACTCTTGCGGGACCAAGTAATGGGCATCGCCCACCTCGACGTATTTAAACGCCAACCCTGAAGACGGCAGATTTATGGCAGAGACCAACCAGAACAAAAATGTGGTTGCCAACTCGGCGGGTATCTTGCACTCCTGTCGTGCAGCAGACCGCAACGTGGAAGTTCCGCGTGATCGTCCAGGCGTCGTGATTTTTCTACACGGTGTGAATGATCCGGGTGCCAGCCACGGCATCGTCGAGGCGGGGCTATGTGCAGGGCTCAACGAGCGGTTGAACCGAAACGATCTGAAACCTGGACAGTACGGTGTCGCTTTCTCAGCGGCGAAAGACGTCAAGTATGGTCAACCAGGCTTTGACCGGTTGAAGGATATCAAGTACGACCCGGATACATATCTTTACCAGCGCACCGAAGTGGCCTCCGGCTCGGGCGCGACGAACAGCATGTTGATCCCGTTCTACTGGGGCTATCGCGCAGCTCCCGACGAGATCAAGGGAGGCGAGAAGAACCCCGTCACCCTACGTGGGCAATACCAAGACAAGGCCGGAAATCGGCTGAGCAAGCACTTCGGTAAGAGTGGCGGTATGTTCAACAACGCCACCACCAGCATCCCGGCAATGTATGACCCAGGCTGGTACGGAAATGCCGCCAACTGGGCCGCTTCCCTCGGGATGAGTGACTATCAATACAGCAGCGATAGCCCGCACCGGCACTACTTCGTGCTCGCTGCTGAACGCTTGGCCATGCTTGTCAGGGAGATTCGCGCCGTCGATCCCAACGAGACCATCACAATTATGGCGCACAGCCAGGGGACGCTGATTACCCTGCTAGCTCAGGCACTGTTGGTAGAGGGGCATTCTCGCTGCGCCGATTGCGTCATCATGGTCGACACGCCATATGGTCTTGGTGAGCCGGCGCTGGCAAGTGTGGCTCAGCCGAGCGCGACGCCTTACACCACACGGGGCAAGCTCAACACGCTGATTAACATTGTCTCGCAGGTGACAGCGAAGCCTCATGCTGTTCCGGCGCTGAGCGACTTGGCAGCAACCAACTGCAACTACGGTGGCCGAACAGGATTGAAGTGGTCCCCAGAAAAGAGCAAAGCAATTCGCCTCGACAAGGACGGTTCCACGCACGTGTTTTCTGAGCGGGACAACCGGGGCAAGGTCTACCTGTACTTCTGTACCGAAGACCACACTGTGGACTTGCCCAACATCAAAGGGATCGGCACCCACGGCGTGCCCGACACCATCGATGAGGAATGGCAGGGCACTCGCAAGATTCTTGGTGTTCCAGTCAAATCTAAAACGACGTTGCCTGCGATGGATGCGCTCAAGAAGATCGGGTTCCGCCAACGCCTGTGGTCAAAATCTCTCGACGAGTGGGCGGGGGACAAGCCACAGCCTCGCACTGTGGGCAAGGCGCCAGAGTATTACGACACGGTAATCAGCAAGGAAAAACGGCTCGTCAATGGTGAGGAAATCGTGCCGCCTTATGTGCCTAATCTTTATGGGCAAGAAGCAATCAAAGGCACGCCAACTAAGGACGGGAAAGACCGACCCGATCATGTCTCGCGTGATGTGATGATCGGGAATCCCGACGCCGGCTTGAAGTACAAGCCGTTTCCGACCAACTACCCCAAGGGGATAGCCGGCAACGTTGCGGCGATGAAGGCCTGGTTCAACGCGCAATATCCGGATCCAGAGGACCACACGTCCGAAGTTCGCCCGGTGGTCGGCGTCTTCCAGGTCAGCTACGAGCGTGAGGAGACACCTAACGAGGTGCGCGAGCGTTTGGAGTCCGATAAGAAAGCGTGGGACGGCAATTCGTACCATTCGGCCATCCTGCGCGACGCGGACAACATGCGTCGGGTCGCTGCAATGGACGTGGCAATTGGGCAGGCGCGTAGCTTGGACGACAAGGATATGCGAAACCTTTTGATTGCAATCTCCGACTGGAAAATTACCCAGAAGGAGTGGGACGCAATAAAGAACAATCCGAAGTATGGCAGCCTGAGCCCCCGATCCAGGGCGCTAGTGGAGGCGAGTTTTCTGTATTACAAGAAGGGAAAATTTCCCACGGAGCTGGTCTCAAAAAAACCACCAAAACTGGTTGATCCAGAGACCTACCGAGATCGGGAGAAGCGGAAATGACAGCAGTGATTGCATCCTCTCGACCCAGGCTGCGCCCCTATCTGGCTGTCCTTTTGTTGTTGGCATTGTTCTGGGTGGCATTTATTCTGATCGGCTCGTATCAGTACTGGAAGAGCACCGGCATGGAGATATTGGGTATGCGTGACGCGATTCGCAACGGTCTGCTTGTCGTTGTTGGAGTGGTGGCCGTGGCGTTTGCGGGCCATTGGGTGTGGCGCCATGTTGCCAGCGTGAGCGGTGCTTCCATGGGGGCAAGCGCAGCGGCGCCGGCGGCGGCCTCAAGCGCGCACGCTGCGAGTCAGGGCATTTTGGCTGGAACCGGGTCGCAATATGCTCTCGAAGTTCGTGGTCTGGGGATGGCTATCAATGGCGATCACCAAGACACACCATGGAAACGGATTGCGGAGAAGGCTGATAACTTTTCTTCGGTCTTGCCGCAAGAGCCGAAGCACTATGGGGAAACGCCAGATCTGCGAAAAGTCTTTTCTACAGTGGATGCAGGGGCTGCGTTTAAATACGCTGCGGTTGAGGCCGTAGATCACTGGCCGCTACCGGTCATCATCATGGGGCCCCCGAAAGACAAGAGTCGGAAGAACGGTGCAGCCTACGAGATCGCCGACGCGCGTCAGGAAGCGGGGCTCGGCGTAACGCTATTTTTACAGTTGCACGCGGAGAATACGAACAATGCGGTAAGCGCGCTTGATCGGCTATTTCAATTCTTCGATGACCATCCAGACGTGCCCGCTGCGATGGTTGTCACGCAGGACGGCATGTTGTTCCGGAGCCTGCTCAACACACCAGGCACACCTAAAGAACCACTTGGTGCCTACATTCCACCGGTGCCCAATAGCATGGTGTCCCTGCTGGTGACGCGCAGCGATCGCGTCGACCAACGGGTGCGACCGTTCGTGGTCTCTGATGTCCCAGCTGATATCGACAATGACAAGACCCAGTTCGATGTTGTCAAGCTATGGAACTTCTACTGGCAGGAAGATGAGCGCTTCCAAGACGAAGACGACAAGACCGCAGGTTCGGTGATTGGAGGCACCACCATGAAAGCGGACTGGTGGACGGCAAAGCTTCCGGCACTATGGAATCAGATCGGCAACAAGGGGCCTGGCGATTTCAAGCCAAGTCCGTACTTGCCTGTGCGCTGGACCAACTGGCAGCTTGAAGAGTTCGATGAAGCCCCGCGTCTCGGCTATTTGCACCGCCCCGTGCATGTCAAGCTCGCCGACGGTGAAGGCAAGCCTCTGAAGCGGACTGGTCAGGTTGAAGCTGTGAAAGAAGGCTGGGCGAAGGCCATGGCTACGCTGCCAGCGGGGACCAAACCTGTACGCGTGTTTTACGACACTACGCTGGATCGCGAATGGGTTATTCCGCTGACACAAGCGTTGCACGGTAATGCCGAAGGGATCGAACTCGACCATGTGAAAGAGGGCTATGACATCGGGCGCCGCCTCGGCAACACCGGTGTGAGTTCGGCACTCGTGCAGATTGGCTTGGCGACCATCGCCGGCTATGAAGAAGGCGGTGCCAGCGCAACAGTCAACCTTACTGAGAACCGGGATGCCACCATCGTCATGGTTAGCCCGCCGAACGAGGCAGACAAGGCGGCTAGTACCAAGCATCGCGGTGCCAATCCGTTCCGGGCGAGGATGCCAGGGGGCTGAGTCTCTCTGTCTTACAAAGCCAAGGTTGCATGGAGGTGGAAGCATGGCAAGTCCGCCCCCTCGGCAGTGAGTCAACTTTTGGATTGAGAACAACAATGACTGAACAAGTGGCTGGTGGTGCCGGGCATCCCAGCAGCAAAGCTGACACACGGGGCAGAGCCGCCAAGGTAGCCACACGGCCATATTCTCAACCAGACGCACTGATCGGCTGGTTCTGCGTAGCGGTTGGACTGGCCGGCGGTGGCATGGGGATTTTCCTAGAAGGCGGCCCTCAGGGCCTCAAAACTGCCCTGGTGGCCCTGGTCCTGAGCGGCCTAGCTGCTTTCGTCGCTGGGGTTGTAACGTTGGTGGGGCGCCGATGGATACAGGGACCTTTGTTGATTGTTGCTGGAATGGGCCTGGTGGGGATTGCGACGTGGGTATTCATCGCCGCTGCCGCTGCATCTATTCACGCCTAGAACTGAAGGACATGCGATGCGTGGCGTAATCCGCGTGGGCGACAGCACCAGTCACGGCGGTAAAGTGATTACAGGCGCCAATCACTCTCAGGTGATGGGGCACGCCGTGGCGCGCGTTGGCGATCAATGCTCATGTCCGATGTCAGGACACCATGATTGCGTGATCGTGGAGGGTGACCCCAACGTCAAAATCGAAGGGCGCATGGTTGCTTTCGATGGGCACAAGACTTCGTGCGGAGCGGTGTTGATTTCGAGCGTGCCGACCTCCGGGCGAAGATAGTCAGAAGAATCGACAGAATTAAACAATGAAGAAGTTTCGCTTTGAAAGTAAATAAATTTTATATTGCGATATCAAAGGTATCGCCAATTCTAATTTCAATAATTTCTCTCGCTGTTGCAATCGCATCGTGGAGTGAAGCGAGGAAAGCGAATGAGTTGAATGCGGAGAGGGTTAAGGTTGTCGTTCAACCGAACATCGACTCGGGCTCCTCGGTGGGCCCTGCAACATGCATGGGAGACGTCGTGAGCATTCCGCTAACGTGGCGTTTCTTTATTTTTAACAATTCGGCTCAACCCGTTACGATCGAAAGTGCAGAATACGTGGGATATTCGAACAACGGTATGGTGAATTTGTTGCCTGAATTGGGTAGTTCTAGCGAGAAAAAATTTCCGCTCACGATCGCCGCGCGGGCTTCGGCAACGTTCCTGACAACGGTACCTATTAACGCGCCCAGGGCGTATGGAACGTGGTATCGAACGTCAGGTCTGTGCAACAACTACGCACTAGACGCGCAGAAAATTGCGTCACGGGCCGGCTTCACCAATACAGGCGGAACCTCAAGTCATCCTTCATTTGCCGGCGTGGCAGCCTCGTTCAAAACATCCGATCGAAATGTCATAGAAAGTCAGGCAAATTGGGATGACCCGATAGTATCCTCAGGGCCGAACTTTAAACTCCCTGCACAGGCTGACCAATAATTTGTTGCATCGCTACCCTTCGAAGGTCTGATTGTGTCGGGGTTGCGGATATTTTCCGGCTACCATAATTGATAGAAAAACAACGCTCCGCGTCATGTAGCAAGCGTCAACCACCACCCTATTAACCAACGGCAGCCAGCGATTCGTGTGGAGTGGTCACTCCAGGCATCAACGTCTACAACTCGCCGAATAGCGGACCTTCAATATAACAGTGTTGTGGTCGATGCGGCCGGCGGCGAATCGAGCGGGCATTTTGCAGCGAGTACGCTGATTTTTCCTAAGAGTGGCATCGCACTCAGAGAATCTCAAAATGCCCGTAGAAAAGTTGATTGCGGTGGCAAGCGCCGCATCCTCGGTGAGCAGCGTTGCGTATGTGCCTGTGGTCAAGCCTGTCGCAGAGGACAACTTCACTCATTTTTTTCTACTTCGCTACTCGCAAAGCCGAATGTGGGCTTTTTTCTAGCTTTCTTCGCTAGGCCGACATCCGGCCTGAAGATGTGCCAATGCGTGATCGGCGTGAGAGCGATACGGCACCTCATAGCGGGGCGAAGATCGCATTTTGCATGGTGCTGAGGGGAAAATCGTTAGCTGTGCGCTCGGCAGATGGAAGTAGGCTCAGCGAGCGCCAGCACCCCTAACGGCACCTCAGTTACGATGCCATGGAGAGGCTCCGCCCGGCCAAATCTTCTTTTTCACCTGTCCCAATGCCGAGGTCCGCCATGCGCGAATATCAACCCCGAACTCGAACCGTCCAAGAGTTGGCTGCATGCACCTGTGATCGCTGCAAACGCCGGCTTACCCCCGACGATGGAGAGTGGCAGGAGCGCCTATCATTCGACCATGACTGCGGCTTCGATTCGATCTTTGGCGACTGCAGCACGGTCAGCCTCGATTTGTGCCAGCACTGTGTGCAGGAAGTGCTAGGCCAGTGGTTGCGGATCACGCAGCCTGAATACACGCAAGAAGTTACCGAGATGGCTGAACGCGTGAAGACTTCTGCAAAAGCGGCGGGTGCGGCAGTGGATAACACGCTGTCATTTGCAGCGGAATCGAACAAGCGGATTGGAACGCTGGCGGCAGCGCTGACGAACATGCCAAACGTCGGGCATGACGCCGACTTTGCCCGTCACGCCGGCAAGAAAAAGCGGAAGAAGCAGCAGCCATGATCTACGCCGTGCGCAACCGAACTCTTGTTCGACGCATATCTCCAGCGCGCATTGTCACGATTCCGGGAAGCGTACACCGATGGCGCTGTGGGGCAGACAGTATCGGAAGCTTGCAATGCTGATTGCTGCACGACGTTTCACTCCAGAGGAATATGAAGTGTCTTCAGGCGACCGAGATTGATCTCGACATTGTTCACCAACGGTAGCAGACGTACGCCACAGATGCCCCACCCACGCATCCGGAGTGGACAGCAGGATGATGGCCAGATCGGCGTGGGCATAGATGCGCTCCTACCGATACAAGACAAGGTGATCGCCCATTTGGACATCAGCATATGCGCCAGCAGCCCAGCCGCCAGGCTTTCCCCTGCCGCTCATCCAGCCGGGAATGGGTTGATGCTACTGCTCGAGCGAAACAACATCACGAATTGACTCGAATTCAGGTACTAGGTCGGGATGATGCTGGTCCAGGTACGTCAGGACTGGTTCGCACTCCAAGAGCTTCACCAGATACCCTTTGGCTAGCACGAGGTTCAACACATCCTGACCGTATGTTTGTTCCACAATCTTGTACTGCTCTTGCAGGTTGCTCATCTCCCGTTCCATCTTTGCCATCTGCTCATGCGTCACCCCGGTTAGCTTGGCCGGTTTCTTTCCGTCGACGAGACGAGCCGCTGGCGTAGCAACCAGAAGCGCTTCCGCATAGGCGACAGTGACATTGTTCGCGGCAATCATCAACTCCACGCACTCAACTTGGCGTGTCGGTTTCATTTTTCGAAGCGCTCGCACTAGCTCTGCCGAAAACTGCCTGTCGCGCAGTAGATCCACCGCCTCAGGGCAGAGGCCCTCCAGAAGGTTCATCTTTTTCACGATCTGGCTGGTATCGACGGAAAGGGCCTTGGCGAGACGCTCCAGCGAGACGCCACGCTCAATGGCACGACGGATCATGAAATGCTCTTGAATGGTCGACAGTCGGTTGATGCGATTGTTGTAGGTGTATGCCTCGTCATCAGTGGCAACTAGACAGGAGGCGTTGTCGTGACCCAAATCGCGTAGCGCGAGAAGTCGAATGTGTCCGTCCAACAGGATGTGGGTGCCGGACTGCTGGTCCACCGCCGTTACAGTCAACGGCTCAATCAAGCCCACTTCGCTGATGGACGAGAGGATCTGCTTGAACTTTCGAGTGCTGGTCAGGCCCGCCGGAGTTCTGCGGGAGGGAAGAATGCGCGGCAAGGGAACGGCAAGCGGCTCAGGCACAAAGCCCAGACTGACGCTTGTCATGGTGAGCTCCCCGTGGGCCAGACTCGTTCGGCAAGGTACTTCGGTAGTGTTGTCAGGGATTCCGCGCGCAGCAGATTCACGAAGTTCTCGTCTGCGAATAGCTGTCGGAGAGCGCCAACAACAAACAGCAATCGCTGCTGCGTGAATTCCGCCTTGCGGACCATTGCCTTCTGTCGTTCCACCTCGCTTTCATAAGTTCGTATGAGGCTCGACGTGGTCACGTCGTCTCGCCGACCGATCATGTAGCGCGATGCGGATCTCCCCAGCGTTTGTCGCCGCTCGATAACGCGCCGCGCGTTCATCAGCTGCTTGCCGCGTAGTTTTCCGGATTCGTATGCCTCCTGCAGCGCTGCTTGGATTGCCTTGTCGTCGTCACCGGCGCCAACGATGGCGAGTGCAGCTGTAAGAGGAATCGTTCCTTTCTCAACAGCAATCAGCAGGCGCTCTTCCCCGTGCTGGAGTAACGTCAGGACTCCCTGCACATAGGCCGTTGTTAGGCCCGTCTTTTCTGCAATCTTCTTGGGGGTGTAACCGCTATCACGCAACTGCCGAATTCCCGCCAGCAACTCGAGCGGGCGACATTGGCGCCGCGCGATATTCTCGGCCAAGCTCATGATGAATGCGTCCTCGTCGCTGACGTGGACCACCAACGCTGGAATCGTCGCCTCTCCTAGCGAGCGGAATGCCTTGAGCCGTCCCTCACCGCAGACGAGAAGGAATTTCTCGCTGCCGTCGGCAGCGGCCCTTGGCGTGACGGTGATTGGCTTCTTGAGGCCAATGGCTTTGATGTTCCCAACGATCTCGTCAAAGACCTTGCTGTTCCGCTCGCGTGGGTTGATCACGTCGATACGGTCGATCGGAATCATCCGGATCTCGCCTGGTTGCGGTTGCGTGTTCATGCTGCTCTTCTCAGCTTCGCGCGTTCAGCCATGTGATACAGATAGTCCAGCGTGTCGAAGCGATAGCTTTCGTACTCAATGGCGTTGCGCTCGGCTAGTCGGATGCCGGGGCGAGCGAAGTCAAGGCGTGGCAACAGGTAGTAGTCCAACGGCACATCATTGGACTTGCTCAGCCGAATCGCCACGGTGATGTCCGGCAGGAGGCTCGTGTCGAACCGCACCTTCCAGTGATAGCCGCCATTCGTTCTCGGCTGGCAGCGCGATAGAACGATCGATACAGTGAACTCCCGGTTGACGTCCAGGATGTCGGTCGCTGGGTCTCGGAGGACCATGCCACCTAGATCGGCAATGGCTTGCTCCGTTTGAGTGACAATCTTCGGGTGCAGTTGTCGCAGGAAGCGGTTGATTTCCAAGTACCGATAGTCCCGATCCGGCGTAAATCCGACCGCTTGATAAGCTCGTATCAGACTACCGAAGTGATAAGCGTAGACCGCCGAGGATGGCATCCCCTCAGTCTCGTCGATGACGAGGCCGGACAGGAAGCCGCGGTTCCGATAAAGATTGCGCAGCCGCTCGATCAGCTCCTCGCTGCTGTACCGCCTGGCGCGAGCTCGCATGATGCCCTGGGCGGTGTAGAACACGTCCGGTGCCACGATTGGCTCAAAGGCGCCGTCTTTGCGGATCCACATGTCAGGAGCGTTTACGACACGGGCGCGTTTGAGTTTGCATGACACGCGGTTGTAGATATTGTTGCCGATGTATTTTTCGTTGGTGAGCACCTCCCTAACAGTTGCACGAGTCCAGTCGCGGTCCGAGTCCGTACGCACATGCATGGAGTTCAGTCGCGCGGCGATGTCGAACTCGTTCATGGACTCATCGATGAACCAGTTGTAGATCAGATTGACGATACGCACCTCGCTCTCAGGACCCGGCACCAGGACGACACGATCGGTCTGCAGACTCTTGCGTTGCCCACGGCTTAGTTCTGCCTTCATGAGACCGTGCTCGTCGACCAGCACACGGCGCAGCCCGAAGCCGGCGGGACCACCCTGCCGGAAGCCCAGTTCGATCAGACGGCACTGTCCAGCAAACACCTTCGCAGAGAGCTCCCGACTGTATTCGCCAGCCATGGCGCGCTTGACGCCTTTGACGATTGTCGAGACCGGGGAACCATCGTTGTCGAACTGTTCAGCGCAGTAGATGACCTGGATGCCGGCACGCCGGCAGATGTACTCGTAGTACGCGCTCTCGTCTGCATCCTGAAAGCGCCCCCAGCGGCTGACGTCATAGACAAGGATCGCTTGGAAGTCTGGGTGACCGGTCGTGACATCGCGGATGAGGCTTTGCAGTGCTTCCCGTCCGTCGATCCGCAGGCCGCTTTTTCCTTCGTCGGCGTAGGTACGAACGACCTCAATATTTCGTGAAGCGGCGTACTCACGGATCTTGTCGCATTGGTTCTGCGTCGAGTACTGCTGGTGCTCCGTCGACATACGCACGTACTCCGCGGCCCGAAGCGCGGGGGGCGCGATCGGAAGAGCGCTGGTGTATTGATCGATTGCCATGGCGAGCACCGGCTAGCGAGTGGCACTGCTCTTCCCGGTCGGGAATCACGGGGGCAGCGCACAAGATCACGTTAGCAGGTGGCCGCAGACCATGCCTCACATCATCTCTTTGCAATCAACTCTCGATGGTGCGCGCGGTGGCGGCAGGACTACGATCTGGACCCTCCAGACGTCCATCTTTGCAATCCCATTTTCGGACGCGCGCTGGAGCACATAGGTGCCTGAAGGCAAAGGCGTTTTCGGAGTTGACGCGTACATCTTTGCAATCGCCCGTCGTTGATCGTTTCTTGTCCGCTGCAAGAGCCGATTGCGCTCGGTATAGGCCGGATGGCTTGTGCGGTAGCTGCGCCAATAGTCGCCGTGACGCTGCGTCCACCTCGCCCGAGCGCGGGCCTGGTTGTCCCAGTAATCGGTGTCGGTCCGAAGATGCTGTTTCTGCCATCGCCGTCGGCGCTCCCGCTGGCACGCGGCGGCCGAGCAGAATCGTTGCTTGGGCACTTGAGGGCGTGCGAGGAATAGGTGGCCGCACGCGGCGCACAAACGGGCAGGTCTCATGACTCACTCCCAGTCATCAGGGTGAGTATGCCGCTGCCCACCGGAGCGCTATTAAGCAGGCGTAGAAGACTTGCTGCCCACGCAAACACCGGCAGCCCAGAGTTGATCGGTGGAAACCTGAGGCCCAACCAAAGGCGTTACTTCATCTATTGTGTGACTCCGATAGGAAATTTCCATCTTTTTAGAAATTTCCTGAAGTCCCAGTCTCAAAAAAAATGAGTAAGCCTTTGATTTGTATGGAGGGGCCAATCAGCTAATTTGTGAACCTACAGGTTCTGTGTAGATAGCCTCATAACCTGAGAAAAATGGACCCATAAGCTTAGAAGCTTATGGGTTTTTTTATTGGATAGTCCTAGGTTATTAACGGCCGTTCGATGAGTTGGGCGTCCTTGAAGACTTCGAATGAGGGTTCGGGCGGGTGGGCCCCAGCAGCCTGGGTGCTTCGCCGGGCATGCACATCCTCAGAGGGCCGCGCAGTTCGCGTTGCACCGCACCGAGGTCTTCTTCCGTAGAGAGCAGGGTGTCGAGCAGGGGTTTCGCGCGCTCGTACAGCAGCTTGCCAGCTTCCGTCATGCGCAGATGACGGGTGCTGCGCTCGAGCAAGCGAACGCCCAATCTGCGCTCCAACGAAGCAACGTGGCGGCTGACGTTGGATGAGGGCATGGCCAACAGGCGCGATGCGCCGGCGAAGCTCTGTTCGTCGACGACCGCCGCGTAGACGCGGACAGCGTTAAGGTCCAATGCATCGCGCATCGATTATCCCGTTTGAGGTATGAAATCAGCCCATTTTTGCACGCTAGTTCTCTGCATTGGCGGGGCCTAGGATGCCTCCTTGTCCGATGCACCGCTGTTGGCCGGGCATCAGGACCGTTGGCACAGGAGAGCTTCAGCGTGGACATTGGAATACTTGGCGGCGGGATTGCGGGTTTGAGTGTGGCGCTCGCCTTGCGCAAGCAGGGATACCACCCTCGGGTCTATGAGCGCCGGGCAGCGCCAGCCACCATGGGGGCTGGCGTGACGCTTTGGCCGAACGCCAGCTTTGTGCTGGAGGCACTCGGGCTGCTGCAAGACGTTGAGGCGGTGAGTGGCCGACCGGTGACCATGCGGCGCCAGGATGCTGCGGGCAATGCATTAGGGGGCCTCGACATTGCCTTGCTGGACCAGACGATGGGATACCCGACCCACACGATATTGCGCCGGGACTTGCAGGCCGTGCTGCTGGGTCATGCTGCGCGTGCTGGGATCCAGGTGGCGTTCGGGCATCGGGCGGTGGCCATGGAGCTGGATGCCCTTGGCAAAGCGGTTGCGCAGTTCGACAACGGCGTCAGCATCCGTCCGGACCTGCTGATCGGCGCTGATGGCCGGATGGATTCGGTGGCACGTCGGTTTGTTGCGGGAGACAACCTGTCGCTCGCATGATCCGTGCGACGCCGGCGCATGCCATTCGGCGGATTGCCGTGCATGATCTTGAGCCGCTGCATACGTGGAGCCGGGCGAACGTGCTGCTGGTTGGCGATGCGGCGCACGCGCCGTTGCCGACGTCGGGGCAGGGCGCTTGCCAAGCGTTAGAGGATGCTTGGCATTTGGCCCGGTGTCTGGGCGGCGCAGACGGTGACGGTGGTCTGGACGCGGTCTTCCAGCAATTCGCGAAGATCCGCAGCCCCAAGACTGCAAGGCTGGTCGAGCAAGGCCGGGTCTTCGCGCGCGGGCTGTTCGCCACGGATCCTGAAACCTGCCGTATCCGCAACGAGCGCGCCAAGGCGTCTGATCCCTTGCGTGACGTGCGGGCCTTGGCGGCAGGATGGGCGGAGGGTTTGCCGATGCACGGCTGTGCGGACAACATGCCGCTGGACGGGGCGGGCTTTGGCGGCCTGGACCGCATTGAATGACCGGGCCAGATTGAGCGAACCACCCTCAGCTACATCAGCGCGCCGCTGCGAATCCCCATCACATAACGCGCGGTGCGCACCACGGCCGGGTCCGCATCAGCGGCCAGGCGCGCAAGCAGGGCCGATGCCGCATCGTTGATCTCCGCCAGCGCCTGAACAATGCGCACACGGGCCGGAGCATCGGCATGCCCGTCCGAGATCGCGGCTTCGAAACGCGCCACAATCTGCTGCGCAATCACAGGGTCTTCCGCGAGATCGGCCAGCGCATCGGCCGCCTCAACATCGTGCGCCCCAACGACAACCTGCTCGATCAGCAGGGGAATGGCGTCGTGTTCTCCCCATTCGCCGAGCACCCGCGCAGCGCGGTACCGCACGCGCTCCGTGGGGTCGCGCAATGCGCCACGCAACATCGCCACCGCGTCGGCGCCGCCGAGTTTCGCCAGCGCGAGCACGGCACGTTCGCGCGTGGCCGGATCGGGCTGTTGAAGCGCCGCACCGAGTACGCTGGCGCCACTGCCTTCGGTTCTTCCCAACGCCCAGTGCAACGCCCCCGCGACATTCGGCTCTTGCTCCTGGAGCAGTGCGTGGGCGATGAGTTCTGCCAGCGGGGCATCGCTGGATGCGGCGTCAAACGCAGCACGCTGCCGTTCAGGCGCATGCGTCGAGTCCAGTCCTTTCAGCAGCTGCACAACGTCAAGCACGGCCGGCCAATCCTCGGGGGACGCGGCGGCCACGGCAGCCAGCCGGGAAAGCAACGCTTGCTCTGCGGCCAACCGTTCGCGGCTGCGTGCCATCAACGCATCAATGAGCACATCGGGGCGCGGTGCTTGCTGGCTGAGTGCCTCGCGGACCTCGGCAAGGCCAAGGCCCAGCGCGCGCAGACTTTCCACTTGGAACAGGCGCCAGGCATCGGTTTGCGAATACGCGCGGTATCCCGCTTCTGTACGCCCGGATGGGCTGACCAGTCCGATCCTGTCGTAGTGCCGCAGCATGCGCGCGCTCACGCCGGAGCGATTGGCCAACTCGCTGATGCGCATCACTTGTCTCCGGTGTCGTCTGGGTGCCAAAAAAATTCTATCAAAGCAGTGGTGGGCAACTTGCTGATGTAACGGCGTCTGGCA
>JGI25154J39366_1000485_pt1 | contig 20544 bp, 20 predicted proteins | sample AraplaL_Col_mTSA_FD_39366 | JGI IMG/M metagenome (IMG submission 39366) | reverse complement strand
TTACTTCAACGCGCTGACGCCAATGATGGTGGCGGCATAATCGAGGCGGAAATCCACTTAGCAAAACGCCCGGAACTGTTCAGACAAACCGAGCCACCTCTGCCTGCTCGTCGAACGGGTCTTCCGCGGGAATGATCGTACACAGGTCTTCAACATAGCCCGGTCACATCAAGTCACGATGGCGGCTCATCAACTTATAGCCCCCAACCTTTTCCGCGATATTCTGTACTTCCCCTACTGCCCTCAAGAAAGATCAAGCCTTCAGTCTTGCCGGCTAATGCGCCAAGGGGACCGCCATGGCACTAAGCGACGTACAGATTCTCTCGATATGCCGTGCTGACAGGTCGGGCCAGCATGGCAATCCAAGCGAACTAGCGGCCAAAGCGTCAGTGACCGGCAGATTCGTCCGCTGACATTCCGTGAAAGCACTATGACGATGCAGGCCACCGCCCCACCAGCAGCGCGAGCCAATGCCGTTGGAACGCAGGCCCTCAATTATCGACGCAATTCCCTTTTTGCTGTTCGTCACACGTACAACCATTGTTGACGACGCCCATGTGTCGCCCTGACCGGGCATCATCGAAACTGACCTGTCCAGTCGCAGCCGATACTCCTTCGCCACGTTCAGATATTGGTCTCGCGATGATGGCCACAGATCAAGCGCAGCTAGGCCGATGGCGGCGCTGAATTCGTTTAACTTGGCGTTCATTGCGGGCACGATCGACTCGCGGGTGTCATGGAAACCGAAATTACCACGTCGTATAACATGTTCGATCAGACGGGGATCCGTGCAGGCAACAAAGGCCCCTTCACCTATCCCAAGCACTTTTGTAGCGTGCAGACTGACAACGCACGGCGTTTTCCCAGGCCGCACCGTATCGAAGGCCGATGCGGCGTCCATAACCACTGCCAATCCCGTTTCGTCCCTGAACGTGTCCCAGGTGAGCATATCAGCCGACGCACCGAACGGCATCACCGGCATGACGGCGCCAACCCGTCCGGGCGCGTGGTGCAGAAAGTCTCGGGCCATATCCGCTGTCAGTTGCTGACTGTCGTAATCGACATCAACGATGTACGGCACGAGCCCGGCCAAATATATGGCGTGGGCGCTCGCGGCGAACGTCCAGGCCGGCACCATACAGAAGCTACCCATTGGCGGCGACTGAGCGAGAAGCGCTAGCGCCAGGCCCAGTGTGGCGTTGGCACACAACGTCACAGCTTCAACATTGAAATGCGTCCGCAGCCGTGACTCGAACGTACGAGCCAGAGGTCCACCGTTGCTGTATACGCGACTGTCATCGATCAACTGTAGGTATGGAAGCAGCTGCTGCGATGAAGGCAAGCAGGGGCGCATCACCGGAATTTCAAGCGATGCTGTCTCAACCTGCCAGTATAGTTCAGAAAGATCCCGGCTCTCGCCGATCATGCGGCTGACCTCGTTTGACGAGGCAGGTAGCTTTCATTTCGCGTTTCGCCCGACGGCGACGATGTTGTGCTCAATACACCGAAATCGGCTTTGCGCTCACTCCGGGAGATCGTCATGAAATGCCAATGCTCGCAGCACAGAACAACAAATGTGGAAAACGGAATGGCCTCGGCCCTATTGTCACGACAATTGCGCCGCCATAGCCACAAGTAGGCGCCACCCACGCTGCGGAGGACGTTCGATCCGATGAGGGATCGCATAAGCTTCAAAGCCATAACCACACCTCCGGCAATTCCAGCAAGACGCGCGGCAAGGTTTGGTTTGCGACCAATATGTGCATCCACAGCTTTTCGTGCGGCGCGGAATGCGGGCGATCCGCTGTAACCGTCCAGTAGGCGGCTGAAATAGGCGTCCGGTTCATAAAGTCGCCGCAGCAGAACATCGTAACCTGCCTTCAAGGTCTCACGCGTCATCTGCTTCGGATGGAAGGCTACATCAGGGTGGCTGAGGTCCAACCTTCCCTCAGCTTTCAGCCGGTCATACAGCGGCGTGGTGGGGATAGGGCTTAGTATGGCGACAATGGCCTGTGCTATGCCGCTGCTCTGGATGAAGTTGAATTGCTCCTCGAAAATACCTTCGTCGTCGCTATCGAAGCCTACGATAAAGCCGGCCTTGATGACCAGTCCCGCGTCACGGATACGCTGCAGCTTGTCAAGTATACTGTCGCCGCGAAGATTTTGTACCTTGCGGGTCTCTTGCAGCGAAGACGCACGTGGTGTTTCAATGCCGATGAACACTGAGCGGAAGTTCGCTTTGACCATCAGCTCAAGCAGTTCTGCGTCATCGGCAAGATTTATGCTGGCCTCCGTGCTGAATATGAGTGGATATTCATACTGTTCCTGCCATTCCACAACGACGCGCAACAATTCCTTGGCTTTCTGCTTATTGCCAATGAAATTGTCATCGACAAGGAAACAGTGGCGCATTCCCGCGGCGCGGATAACTTCAAATTCCGTGATCATTTGCTGCGGCGTTTTCAGTCGCGGCCGCCGGCCGAAGATGGTGATGATGTCGCAGAACTCACATAGGAACGGACACCCGCGAGAAAACTGAAGCGATGCAACCATATACCGATCGGTCTTTAGTAAGTCATAGCGTGGCGGCGGCACCTTCTCCATGTCCGACTTGGCAGACTGTTCATATCGGCGTGCAACCAGATCTCCCTTGGCATATGCGGTAAGAAATTCGGGCCAGGTTTCTTCGGCCTCCCCGACAAAACGCGTGTCACACAGTTCGGCAAATTCGGCGTCGGAAACTGAACAATAGGGGCCGCCGACAACCACTGTCGCCGATGACTTGCGCAGGCGGTTCAGAATTTCATGCATGCGCTGCCGCTGCACAATCATGCCCGTGACGCCGATAATGTCGAAACTTTCCAGAGCATCGAAGTCGATCTCTTCGACATTCTCGTCGATCAAGGTTATGTCGCAATGGGCCGGCGCCAGAGCCGCTAGGGTGGGCAGGGCACCGGTCACGGTCCAGTTGCGCTTGTCGCCGGGAATGTTTGGTAGGGCATGATCCATGCCCCAGTAAGACGGCGTAAATTTTGGATTGATAAGACATACAGACAGTCGCCGTGTCGACAGACTACTTTCCGGCTCTGAACGCTGGATTTCCTGGGGCTGGACAACCGACATCAAGGTGCTTCCATTTAATTGGCAAGAATGGCGAATCGCATTGACCAGCTATATTCGTCCAAGTTACTTGTCTCTAAAGAAAGGTGGCGGCGTTTGCAACGGCCGCCGTAGTAACGAATATGCTTCAAGTAACTTCGCCTTTTCACATACTTGCAGGACATTATGAAAATTGTTTCCGGCGGCATGGCGACACGGCGCGCGGCGTCGACTGGCCCGATGCGGAAGGCGCACGGGTCCGGTACAGGGTGATGGCCGAATTGGCGCGTGACGGCGGTGACTTCCTAGATTTCGGATGCGGCGCGGGACACTTCCTTGAGTATCTTCAGCAGACCCGTACTCCTTGCCCGGGCTACCGTGGCCTAGATATTTCGCCAATTTTTGTTGATTTGTGCAAAAGCAAGTATCCAGGAGTTGCCTTCGACTGTATGGATGTGATGGCGCCCGATGCAGTTATTCCCTCGGAAGACTACGTGATCATGAACGGCGTTTTCACGGAAAAACGTGAGGTGCCCCATGAAGTCTTCTTCGATGCGATGACAGCGGTACTTACAAAGGTGTTCGCCGCAGCGAAGCGAGGTATGGCCTTCAACCTCATGTCCAAATACGTCGATTGGGAACGTGACGACCTGTTTCATGTCCCATATGATAACATCATCCGATTCGTGATGAGCCTTTCCCGACACCACTTGATCCGGGCGGATTATGGGCTGCGCGAATATACGGTCTATGTCTATAAGTCACCGCAACTATAGGGGCGTATTTGCAGGACATTGTTATATTTGGCACCGGCCAGATCGCCGATGTCGCGAAGGTTTACATTGACACTTTTGGTCCTGGGCGGGTGGTGGGTTTCACTATCGATGAAGACCGCATCACGACCAATGAACACTGCGGTCTCCCTGTTATCGGATGGGAGCGCTTAGAGGCACATTTCCCGCCGGATAAGGTCAAAATCCTAGGGCCGCTCAGTTATCAGAGGTTGAACGATTTCCGTCGCGAACGCCACCTGGAAGGGCGGGCACGAGGATACAATTTCGCCTCATTCATCCATCCTTCGGTGCAGAACCTCGCTGAAACGATTGGAGAAAACGCTTTTATCCTTGAAAACTGTATCCTTCAGCCGTTCGTGCGAATCGGTGATGGCTGTATGATGTGGACAGCATGCCACATTGGCCACCATACGATGATCGGCGACTATTGTTTTCTTTCAAGTCAAGTCGGTGTTGCCAGCAGCGTGCACATCGGTGCCGGTTGCCTGATTGGCGGACAGGTGGGTATAGACAATGCCTTGTCCATAGGCGCGCACTCATATATCCAGTCGCGTGCCATTATCCGTCGCAATATTCCAGCCGAGAGCGTCGTCCGCCATGCGTTCGACAGCCCAGAAACATACTCAAGCGCACGCCTAAAGACGAAGAAATTCCTGTGACGAATGGCTGGAAAAGGCATGGGTTGTTGCTGTCGGTAAGGACAGGTCATGCTTGGTGGACCAGCCACGCACAAGNCCCCTGCGTTTTGGCCATCGCCCCACGCCTGTGGCGCGTCTATTTCAGCGCACGCAATGCTGATAACACGGCATCGCCAGTCGCAGTCGATCTTGATCCCGGCGACAACATGCGTGTAATCGCCGAACATATCTTTCCCCTTTTGCAGACTGGTCCTCCGGGAAGCTACGATCACACCGGCGTCGGTTCCGCCTGTGCTATATGGATAGATGGACAGGTTCACCTGTATACAACCGGGGTTCACCTGCGACCGGATGTTCGCTTCCAGCTCAGCATCGGCCTTGCGCTTAGTGAAGACGGCCTTTCCTTTGCCAGTGCGTTCGATGGGCCAGTGCGAGCGACTGGGCCGTTTGATCCTTTCTTTGCCTCCATGCCATGTGTTCGACGGACTGAAGACGGCTATCGTATGTGGTACGTAAGCGGCACCGGCTGGACAACGGAGGGGACGCAGCAGGAACCACTTTACGATATCCGCACTTGCCGCTCATCTGATGGTCGCTTATGGGAGCCATACTCGGTATGTGCTTTGTCGAGCGCGGGGATGGGTGCCAGTGCCGCTGGTCGGCCATGGGTAACGCAAGATGGTGATGGCCTGCGATTGTGGTACAGCCTTCGCGGCGCCGAGTTCCGCCAAGGCGGCGATGCCGCTTATCGCATCGTTTCACAACCTTTGAACCGGGACGGGGTCGCGATAGGCAGCCCCGAACCGGTAAGTTTCGTTAATCCGCCGGTCGCCGGTGATTTCGACGACTGGATGCAGGCCTATGCATGCATCATGAACTATGAAAACACTGAGATCATGTTCTATAACGGCAACAATTTCGGTCGGGCGGGAATAGGCTGGGCGACGCGACGAAAGCGGGAAAGATGACTTTTGAATTTCGTGTTCCTATTCTGCCGCGCCCCTCTTTTTTTTCCAATGTAAAGCTCACGGCCCTGTCGTTGGCAAGGCTAGGGAGTGATTATGCAGCGGCGCCGATTCGCGTCTCAGTCGGTGAAGGACCCGACAGAGACAGCGTTACCATCGCCAACATTTGGTCGGACGCTTATCCAGTCGAATGGCAGATGGTGCCGCGTGAGGCCAACGACGCCGAATTTTCCTCTGGCCTGGATCGCTATGCCAAGCCCGCCGGAAGCGATGTGATCATCCTTATCGACGCCGACGCCTGTCTGATGAGACCGATAGATGAACTGTTGGAGAATTTACGGGTTGCGGGTCGGCCCACAGTGGCAGGGATGCAGGCGCATTTTCCACCCTTCCTTGACCGGTCGACCAGCGAGGCGCAGTGGCGGTTACTGCTCGCAGAATTTGGTTTCCCCGACGCCGTGCTCGATCGCAGCTATTCTATGTCTTCACCCATAGAGTCTGGACATTGCCCACCTTACTTTAACTATGGTTTCGTCGCATTCAATGCCGCAGCGTTCGAACGCATCCGACCGCTGATGGCCGGCTATATGCAGAAATTGCTTACGCGGTTAGCGGGTACTCAGTCTATATATTTCACCGCCCAACTGGCATTGACGCTCGCCATTCTTGAAGCTGATGTAGATGTTTTGGAACTGGGGCCAGACTATAACTGTCCCAATTCGGATGAGATGCTAACGCACGGCCTGCGCTCCGTGGCAGATATCCGTGTGCTCCACTATCTGCGCAACAATGTTTTCAATCGTCATACCTTCTTGTGCAAGCGGCAGGAATTCGAAGCCTTTTGCGGCACAAAATTCGCCTCATCGGTCGTGCGGGCTTTCCAGGCGCATGTAGTGAGTTTGCGGGATGTCTTTCTCGATGGACCACTTCCACATGAGCAAGGTGCTTGATCTGTGCGTATTGCCGTGATGCAACCATACCTCTACCCATATGCCGGGTATTTCCGTCTCCTCGCGGCAAGCGATATCTTCATACTCTATGACGAGGTGCAGTTTCCGCGACGAGGGCGCGTCCATCGCTGCGAAATGAGACCCGGCCGCTGGCTGACTTTACCCTTGATGCATCAACCTCGCGAGACGTTAATCCGAGATCTCCGGTGGCATAAGGATGCGCGCGGGGAGTTGGATAGGCGGTTGTCGTCTTTTGATGTCCCACGCGAGGTTGAGTGTCCAGTTGCCGCTTCAGTCTGCAATCATCTCTATGGGCCGTTGGATGAGGTTGTTGACTTCCTTGAGACAGGCATCCGCCTGGTGGCTCACGCAGTCGGCATCCATGCGCCAATTATCCGCAGTTCAGCATTAGAGATCGATCCTTCGCTGCGCGGGCAAGCGCGGATCACGGAGATTGTGAAAGTACTCGGAGGGAGCTGCTACATTAATGCGCCCGGAGGACGCGGCCTTTACGACGCAGGACAGTTCGACGCGGCGGGATTGCAGTTGAAATTTTTAGTGCCCTACACAGGCCAGTTCTTGCACATCCTTCAACCATTGTTGAAGGGCAATGCAACCGAACTCGGTTGCGACATTCGCAGTACATGCGTTGTTGAAAACTGAGCGTCGATGGCCTTTTGGGTGCTCGGCGGGAAGCGCGGTTACACGCTTCGCGAAATTGTCGCGTCTCCCCTCGACGGGCACTGGCTATCACCTACTTAACGGGAAGGCGCGAGTTTCTATGCGCCTTCATTTCTTAAGTGCAATCAATCGATATTCCATCATTGTGCTTAAAACACCGCCTCGGAGTATCAAATCGCCGGAGCAATTGGTAATTCAAGCCCCAAAATAAGCGGCGAGCACCTCTGTCGGCTCGCCATCCATGCGTATGCTGCCGTGCTCGAGCCATATCACCCGATTGCAATTTTTTGCAAGGAGTTCTTTAGCATGGCTTGCGATGACCAAAATGTGAGTCTTCTCCACAAGCTCATTTAGGCGCTGGTTTGCCTTAGCCTTGAAGCCCTCATCCCCAGTCGCCAGCCATTCGTCCATGATCAGGATTTCAGGCTGTAGAATCGTCGAAATTGAAAACGCCAAGCGTAAGTGCATGCCCGTCGAATAGGTCCGAACTGGCATTTCCAGGAACCCTCCCAATTCGCTGAACTCCTCAATTTCCCTGAGCTTCATCTTCATCTCTTCCTTTCGGAAGCCCAGCAAAGCGCCGCGAAGAAAAATATTCTGACGACCAGTCGCCTCGGGATCGATTCCGAGTGAAATATTGATCAGCGACGTACATTTTCCCTGGATGTCAATCCTACCTGATGTCGGCACATAGACCCCGGTTAGCACGCGCAGAAGGGTCGTCTTGCCCGAACCGTTATGACCTACCAAGCCAACTCTGTCGTGCCGTCTCAACTCGAGGCTGATAGCATCGAGACCGCGCACAACCACCACCCCATTGCCCTCTGAATTAATCGAACCACCAGTAGCCATAGTCAAGACGCGATTTTTGAGCGACCTGCCACGTGCGTTGTAAATAGGGAAATCGACAGTGACCTTTTCCAAGGAAATCGATGTCATGCTTGCTTAAACTCTCCCAAATCTTCAATCGCCTTCGCTCAAAGCCAGTATGCAATTCGGGCTTTGTATTTGTGCAACAACAAGAGCGCAAAAGTCCACCCGGCGACAGCTAAACCGACCACCACAGTCCAATTCAGGAGCGTGACGCTCTGGTCAAGAAGCGGATTCCTAACGACGGAGATTAGGTGGAAAAAAGGATTATATGTAAGCATTACATGTGAAGCGCTTTGCGGTAGGTGATCCGGCATCCACATAATGGGAGTCACATAGAGCATAACCTGCATAATGTTTTGAACGATTTGGATCAAATCTCGGTAACGTGTGCATAGGATCGCGAGCACCAACGCAATCCAGGTCATGTTCAACGTTACAAGGATAAAGCCTGGAACTACAACGAACGCCGAAAATCCAATTGGCTTCCAAAAAATAAGAAGAACAATCGGAAATATCACTAGGTTGTGCGCGAAAATGACTGTATTTCTATACCAAACTCTCAAAATATAAGTAAAAAATGGGATGTTTAGCTGAAGTATTATGTCACTGTTGTTTATAAATCCAGAACATCCCTCGCTTACGATTTGCGTATAATAGCCCCAGAATATCAACCCAATACATATAAATGGAAGAAATTCTCGCAGTGGTGAATTGAATATTGTACCAAAAACCAAGCCGAGCGCCGCTATTAGCACGCCCATGTTAATGGTGAGCCAGAATGCCCCAATGCGTGATCTTCTGTAGCGCTGGGCAACGTCCTGCCACCCAAGTAAAGCCGCCAAACGGAAATTTGACAAAGCGTCGATTATGTCCGGTATAGCCGGATTTGAACGCGCTTTTGAGGTCGTAGCTGTTAGACTCGTCACCAGCAATCCATTAGTCAGGGTTCGTTTTGCCTCAGCAATAATCATATACCGTCATTTTAAGGCGAACCTGTAGCAAAGCGCGGAAACGGAGAACAGCCCCTTCGCACGAATATATCCAAAAACAGTTCTCGCTTGCATAGTAGCCAACGCCCGTCGGACTCGATGGGACTCGTCGTTTTGTTGTATGCCGCGCAAAAACTGGCTTTCAATAATCCATTGGGCCTTAAATTAACGTGATACGGTTTCGATCAGGGCGCATCTCCTTCAACTGTTTGCCAGCCACCTATTAGGCCACGGACTCATTAGCTGAGGCGATCCATATCCTCGTCGCGGCAAGCTTTAGGGCGGCCATGTAATTATCAGCGCGCCGGTCGTATCGCGTCGCAAGGCCCCGCATCTGCTTGATACGATTGAAGAACCGCTCCACGAGATTGCGCTGACGGTAGACCCAGCGGCTGAAGCTGAATGTCTGCTTTCGACTGGCCTTTGCAGGGATATTCGCCCAGCATCTGCGTTGTTTGGCAAAGTTACGGATTGCGTCCGTGTCATATGCTTTGTCAGCGAGGATCGTCGCGCCGGGCTGCAGGTCGCTCAGCAGCTTTTCAGCCATCGGTGCATCGGCGGCTTGGCCGGCGGTGAGTTCCAGCCGAAGCGGTCTACCGCCTGCATCGACAAGAGCGTGGATCTTTGTCGTCAGGCCGCCGCGCGAACGTCCCATGCAAGGATCGGCAGATCCCCCTTTTTAGCGTTGGCACCGTGCTGGTGAACGCGAACACAGGAACTGTCGATCATCACGATGTCTCCATCGTAACGCTTTGAAACGGCGTCCAGAAGACGATCCCAGACGCCCGCCTTGCGCCAGCGGCAGAAACGATTGTAAAGCGTCGTGCGCGGGCCATACCGCTCCGGCACATCTCGCCAGGACGAACCAGTCCTGAAACGCCACAGGATACCGTTGATCACCCGGCGGTCATCGACGCGTTCAATTCCGCGGCTATTGTTCGGCAAAAGAGGTTCAATAATAGCCCATTCTTCGTCGCTCAATTCGTGACGGCGCATGGCAATCTCCTTTCAAGGCGATTGAATCACACACCGTCAATAAGATGAACCCCGTTTATGGGGACACTGCCTAGGACGACAGAAAGGGGGGAGCGATCTCCTCCAATTTTGACGGCGTGTGTCGGCTGCAGGTTGCTTGATCGAGCTGACCGGCGGTCACGAGTTCTGCCGCTCGGTCTGCCGGCGCGCTTAGTCTTCTGGAACCATATGCGGGATCTTCCAGTCCACGTTATATAATTGCGTTCGGTTTCGCGATCTATGCCAGTCGCCTCGTTATCACCGAGACCGACTGACCCAGCGCCATATCATTGTGTCCAAATGCTTAACCATGGATGATGTTTAACGAGTGAACCGCACATCCCTTTGCATAAGATGTAAGCGGGCAGGCCATCCCACGTAGCATCGAGACGCGAAATCGCTCATTTTCAGCATGAATCATGCTGGGAATCCTATGAGTGAAGATATGAATCATGGCCGTACGTTCGAAATTCTGACGGCGGAGCCGGTGCGAAAGCGGCGAAAGCCGAAGTTGCGTTCTGATGAGGACAAGGCTTTGATTTTGGAGCAAGCTCTCGCTCCTGGCGCTAATGTCTCTGCGGTCGCGCGTGCCCATGGGATGGACCCGTCGCAGCTTTTTGGATGGCGTCGAGCAGCGCTTGCGTCTGGTTCGGTTCAGCGCCTGAAAGCAACCGAAAACGATAAGGCCTTTACTCGTTTCGAGGCGGTGCGGATGGACACTGTCGAGATCCAGGTGGGCGACACGACACTTCGCGTCAGCGCTTCGATCGATCCGGTGCTGCTGATCGGCATCGTCAAGGCGGTACGGCAAGCATGATCGCTTCGGGTGTCGCGGTCTATGTGTCGTGCCAACCGGTCGACTTCCGCAAAGGCGCGGCCTCGCTGATGGCCCTGGTGCGCGATGGCGGCCTCGACCCCTTTAACGGTGCTCTTTATGTATTCCGCTCGAAACGTGCAGACCGGATCCGCATTGTTTGGTGGGACGGCAGTGGGGTCTGACTTTACGCCAAAATAATCGAAGAAAATGGCTTCTGCTGGCCTGTCCCGTCTGCTGCCCGCGTCCGTCTCGATCATGCGCAATTAATGGCACTTCTAGCCGGAATGGATTGGAAAAAGATCCGCCCCGCCAAGGTGCGCCGGCCACTTTCGATCGGCTGATGACGATGTGCGGCAAGTTGAATCATGTTGCTGTAAGTGTTGGGAAATCGGCTGATTCTATGCTCTATTGCGGGCATGGTTTTACCTGGTCCAGACCTTCCTGACGACGTCGATGCGCTGAAAGCGATGATCATCGCTTTGAACGCAGAGAAGGCTGCGACTGACGCCGAAATTGCCCGGATGAAGGCTGTCCAACAGAAAGCCGACGAGCGGATCACCACTTTGACGGCGATCTTGAAGGTTTTGCAGCGGGCCCAAAACGGGACGCGCTCCGAGCGACTGCGGCTGGCGATCAACGACGAGCAGATAGACTTCACGTTTGAGGAGGTCGAGACTGGCCTTGCGGCAATTGATCGCGAACTTGGGCAAGTGGGCAAAGAGCGGCCAAAAAGGGAGGCGCGGCCTCGCAAAGGTTTTGCCGCCCATCTCGAACGCATCGAGGAAGTGATTGAGCCGGAGATTCCCGACGACTGCCAAGGCTTGGAAAAGGTTCTGATCGGCGAGGACCGATCCGAGCGGCTTGATGTCATACCGCCGAAGTTCAGGGTCATCACCACACGCCGCCCGAAATATGCATTCCGCGAACGTGATGGCGTGCTTCAGGCTTTGGCCCCCGCGCATATCATCGAAGGTGGGCTGCCCAGCGAACGGTTGCTGGCCTATATCGCCGTGTCGAAATATGCCGACGGTCTTCCGCTCTACCGCCAGGAGGCGATCTATCTGCGCGACAGCGTGGTTCTCAGCCGCTCCTTGATGGCCCAAGGGATGGGGCATCTGGGCTTCGAGTTGCGGATCCTGGCGGATTACATCCTGGAGCGCATCAAAGCCAGTGAGAGGATATTTGCGGACGAGACGACCTTGCCGACGCTGGCTCCCGGCTCTGGTAGAACGATGAAGGCGTGGTTATGGGCCCACGCTTGCGATGACCGACCGTTTGGCGGGTCTGGCCCGCCGATGGTTGCCTATCGCTTCGAAGACAGCAGGGGTGGCAAGTGTGTCGCGCGTCATCTCGCCGGGTTCAGCGGCATCCTGCAAGTGGATGGGTACTCGGCTTATACCAGCATGCTCAAGGAGCGCGCCAGGTCCGGCAGCAATGAAACGATCAAGCTGGCCGGATGCTGGGCACATTTACGCCGAAAATTCTACGAGCTGCATGTCGGCGGCATTAATGACGCTGCAACAGCATCGATCGCAGCGATGACGGAACTTTGGAAGGTCGAGGACGAGATCCGCGGCAGTGATGCCGAAACGCGCGCGAGGCGCCGTCAGGAGACGTCCGCTGGCATCGTCGCCGATCTCTTCCACTTGTGGAGAAGGAACTCTCCAAAGTTTCCGGAAAGTCCAAGACTGCGGAGGCGATACGCTACGCCCTGACACGCCGGGAGGCGCTGGAGCACTTCTTGACGGACGGTCGCGTCGAAATCGACTCCAACATAGTCGAGCGTGCCATCCGACCCCAAACAATTACGAGGAAGAATAGTCTCTTTGCCGGTAGCCAGGGCGGCGGAGAGACATGGGCCACGATCGCCACACTTCTGCAGACGGCAAAAATGAACAACGTCGATCCGCTTGCCTGGCTATCTCAAACGCTCACCCGCATCACAAATCGCTGGCCAGCCGCTGATATTGAGCTGCTCATGCCATGGAACTTCGAACCAGACGCCGTCGGCTAACCGCTTACCAAAGATTTTAGGTATGGGTCACTTATTGGAAAATTCCATAGGCCCTTTCAAATCGAGCTGAAAAATATAAGCGCCCTAGCATAAGGTCCTGAAAAATATGTAGCGATAGCGTAATGTCCGAACTCTCCTACCAAAATCGTTAAGATCGGAATTGTAGAGTGACTACGGCTGTGGATGCGGCATGAGGCGCGGGGNGGCGCGTTGTTGTGATGTGTACTTAAACGGCGCTATGAGTAGCTTTGTGGTCGGAATTACCATATGCGGCAATTGATAGGTAAATGATTGCCGGCACTTGGGGCAAGGTTTAAATGTAATATGACTGACGAACGCGAAATAAGTATCCGAGGTATTCAACGGTGCGAACAGCTTATTTCTACTAGAGGGTGCGATTTCACCATGTTTCCAGCCGAGAGGTTCGCTTTTCCTCGTAACGGCACGCGCGGAGTTTAGAGTGTCTGATACAACTAAGTCGCCGCAACCGTTTCTGCTGGCGGTGCTATCGTCGCTGAAGATGGCCTTCCTGGGGATCGGAGCGACCAGCGCGCTTGTCAATATCCTTGCACTAACCGGCTCGTTTTTCATGTTGCAGGTCTATGACCGGGTGATCCCGGCGCGTAGTCTGCCGACGCTCGTCGGCCTTGGTATCATTGCAGCGACGCTATATGCCTTTCAAGGATTTCTGGAAGTAATCCGCTCAATGCTCTTGGTGCGTTTAGGACTCTCAGTCGATGAGCGTTTTGGAACAACAGTCTACGATTCTCTTGTCTTGTTTCCCGCGCGTATGCAGACACACGGAGATGGTCTCCAGCCAGTACGGGATCTTGACGTCGTGCGCTCTTTTCTTTCCGGGCCGGGGCCAACTGCTCTATTTGATATTCCCTGGATGCCTTTTTATCTTGGTTTGTGTTTCCTTTTTCATATCTGGATCGGAGTGACGGCACTTGCCGGCGCGTTGGTACTCGTCGGACTTACAATCCTGACCGAACGGATGTCTCGCGATCCCGCAAAAGAGGCAGCCAAGATCATTTCTGAGCGCATGGCGCTGGCGGAAGCAACACGTAGAAACTCCGAAGCTGTGCTTGCAATGGGCTTCGGCCATATGCTTGGCACGAAGTGGGATGAGATCAATAGCCGATATCTGGGCAATCATTTGCGCTTGTCAAACGTAACCGTTACCCTCGGGACAGTTTCGAAGATTTTGCGCATGATGCTGCAATCAGCCGTGCTTGCCGTTGGCGCGCTCCTCGTTATTCGTCAGGAAGCTTCGGGCGGCATCATGATTGCGAGTTCCATTCTCCTCAGCCGAGCATTGGCTCCAGTCGAATTGGCAATCAGCCAGTGGAAGAGCTTTGTCGCCGCCAGAGATAGTTGGTCGCGCTTGGAGAAGCTCGCCGGCTTGATGTCTATCGATGGGCGAGACGTAGCGTTGCCCAAGCCGGAGAAAGCCTTAAAGGTGGAAAATCTGCACCTGGCGGCGCCGGGGTCCAAGAACTCGATTGTACGAAACATATCTATAGAGCTCCAGGCGGGGGATTCTGTTGGTGTGATCGGCCCCAGCGCATCCGGCAAATCCACACTCGCGCGAGGGCTCGTCGGTCTTTGGCCACCGGTTGCAGGAGCGGTTCGCTTGGATGGAGCAGCACTGTCGCAATGGGATCCGCATGCACTTGGCAAACATATCGGGTATCTGCCGCAGGATGTCGCACTGTTTGGCGGATCCGTCGCCGAAAACATTGCCCGGTTTGATCCTGATGCGACATCGGACAAGATCATTGCTGCTGCGAAGACGGCGGGCGTATACGATTTGATCCTGCAATTTCCCCAAGGCTTTGAAACGAGGATTGGCGAGCAAGGGTCGGCGTTGTCGGGCGGGCAGCGGCAGCGCATTGCGCTAGCCCGCGCGCTCTATGGCGAGCCGTTCTTGATTATTCTCGACGAGCCGAATTCGAATCTCGACGCTGATGGAGAGCTGGCGCTATCGCGAGCGATCTTGAGCGTGAAGGCCCGTGGAGGCATTGTCGTCGTCGTTGCGCATCGTCCCAGCGCGCTTGCTGCGGTCGACAAGGTTCTCGTGTTGACGAATGGCCAAATGCAGGCTTTCGGACCAAAAGATGAGGTTCTCAGGAGGACAACACAGCCCGCCCCCCCGGGGCCTCAACCCGTCCGGCTGATTGTCGGCGGTGAGGAGATGGCACAATGAACGGCGCACTTACGCCGGTTGCTGAACGCGCCGTCCGCCGCCTGACGCTGGTTGCGCTCGCCGCCGTTGTCCTTCTCGTTGGCGTTTTGGGAGGGTTGGCTGCCACCATTCGTCTTCAGGGTGCCGTTATCGCCACTGGCACGTTGGTTGTCGACAGCTATGTCAAGCCCGTCCAGCACCAAAAGGGCGGCACTGTTGGGCAGGTATTCGTAAAAAATGGCGACCTCGTTGCAGCTGGCCAAATACTCGTGCATCTCGACGATACTCAGGCCCGTGCCAATCGTGCCATCATCTCGAAGCGTCTGAAGGAACTTTCGGCGCGCGTAGCTCGGCTCTCCGCAGAACGAGATGCGAAAGAGGCAATTACTTTTCCAGAGGACCTTCTAAACGAACAAGAGATAGCCGAAGTAGCGGCGATACTTGATGGAGAACGGCGGCTGTTTGAAGATCGGCGCTCATCCAGAATAGGCCGCAAGGCGCAATTGGCCGAACGGGTCCGTCAGCTTTCGAAGGAGGCGGACGGGCTGGGCGCTCAGCAGGAAGGTAAACGACAGGCGATCGATATCATAAATACCGAACTCGCCAGTCTTCAGCCACTGCTTGAGCAGGGTATCATTCCCGCGACGCGGGTCTACAGCTTACGGCGTGATGCTGCTGATCTCGCCGGCCAGCTTGGCAGCCTGGTCGCCTCTACCGCTCAAACCAATGGAAAAATTGCCGAAACCCAGTTGCAGATTATTCAGGTCGATGACGATCAAAGAACCGAGATATCGGACCAATTGCGTCAAGCCGAAAGTGATATCGGCGAATATTCTGAGCGGCTTGTCGCTGCCGAAGATGAGCTAAAGCATGTCGATATTCGCGCACCTCAGGAAGGGATCGTTCATCAGCTTGTCGTTCATGCTGCCGGAACGGTCGTTACGCCTGGTGAGGCAATCATGCAGATTGTGCCCGATAAGGATGCACTGACGCCGGAACTTAAGCTATCACCACGGGATATCGATCAGGTGGTTGTCGGGCAGGAGGTGATGGTTCGGTTTTCGGCTTTTAATCAACGCACCACGCCGGGATTGACAGGCCGCATAACGAGCATTGGGGCCGACCTGACAACTGATCAGCGCACCGGGCAAAGCTACTATGATATCAGAGTCGCTATACCTGCGGTCGAATGGGGTAGATTGGGTAATATGGTACCGATAGTAGGCATGCCGGTGGAGGCATTCGTGCAGACAGACCAGCGAACGATGTTAGCTTATTTGGCAAAACCGTTGTCCGATCAGGTGGTTCGCGCGTTTAAAGAACAGTAACGATGTGGAAATGGATCACCCTCGGAAATCAAGGATTGTGCCAAAGATGATACCACTCATACTTGCAAACGTTCCTTTCCTTGTTTATTCAGCTCAGTGAAAGAGGGCCGTTTAAGTCGCCATTCTCCGGGAGATTTGTTGAATGTTAACTATCACCTATCCCGTCTCGGTTTTTGGAGATGATGCCGAAGACTTGATCTACGGGCAGTATTGGGCGCAAACCTCACTCGATTTTTCGTTCCCGACGAGTGGGGCGCAGTATGGCAGCTATAGCACCGGGGAACAGCTGACGTTTCAGCCGCTCAATGTCACCATGCAGACTGCGGTGAATTCCGCGTTGGCACAATATGCCTCCGTCTCGAACCTTTCCTTCAACGAAAAAGCCGATGCGGGAAGTGCCACAATTCGGTTTGGCATGTCGGATGAGGCGCAAGATACCGCCTATACATATATGCCATCGAACTCTGATCAGGGTGGTGACGTCTGGTTTGGTACGCAGACCGGCACAAGTGCGATGACCGACCCGATCAAAGGCAATTACGCCTGGATCTCCACTCTCCACGAAATCGGACATGCACTTGGACTCAAGCATTCTTTTGAGCCTTCACCCTATAATTCCTCGACGATGAGTATTTGGCATGACAGCATGGAATTCACTGTCATGAGCTACCGCTCCTATTTTGCGGCATCGACGAGCGCTGGCCTTACAAACGAACACTTTGGCTTTGCGCAGTCGCCGATGATGTATGACATTGCAGCGATCCAGAAGCTATATGGTGCCAATTTCACGACGCATTCCGGAGATACGACTTACACCTTTTCACCCACGACCGGTGAAATGTTCATTGATGGCGTCGGGCAAGGAAAGCCCGGCGACAATCGGATTTTTCTCACCATTTGGGATGGTGGCGGCAACGATACCTACGATTTCTCCAACTATACCACGAACCAATCCATAAATCTGCAACCGGGCGGCTGGTCATTAATGTCCGCTGCACAAAGCGCCGACCTGGGGGATGGCAACTTCGCACACGGCAATATCTACAATGCCCTCCAGTATAATGGCGACAGCCGCTCCTTGATCGAAAACGCAATTGGCGGCTCCGGCAACGACACGATTATCGGCAATGCCGCAAACAATACGCTAAAGGGGGGCGCCGGTAACGATTGGCTGAATGGCGGCGGCGGCAACGATTGGCTAGATGGCGGAGCTGGTTTTGACACAGCAGTCTTGAACTTCAGGCTAGCGGAAGCGACGGTCGACTACGGTTATCGCGCAATGGTAGTCAAGGGCGGCGGAGCGGTGGAAAGCTTGGCTTCAATCGAGAAGCTGCAGTTTTCCGATAGAACGGTCGTTCAAAGTGACGGCCTAGTCGACGATATGTTCTACTACACACATAATCGGGATGTTCTTAACGCAGGCGTTGATGCGGACCAGCACTATAATCAGCATGGTTGGAAGGAAGGGCGCGATCCGAATAGTTTCTTTAGTACGTCAGAATATTTGACGAAATATCATGATGTTGCGGCGACCGGAATCGACCCTCTACAGCATTACGATCAATTCGGATGGAAGGAAGGGCGAGATCCCTCCGACAGTTTCCATACGATGGAATATTTGCGGATCAATCCAGATGTTGCAGCAGCAAAGACCGATCCACTTGAGCATTATTTGCATTTCGGGATCTATGAGGGTCGCGCTGTCACCGCAAATGATCTGTTAATTAACGGAATATTCTACTACCAGAATAACGCGGATGTAGCGGCCGCCCATCTCGATCCACAGCAACACTATAACCAATACGGCTGGCATGAGGGGCGAGATCCCGACGCATTTTTTGACACCTCAGCATATTTGGCGAGGTACAAGGACGTAGCGGCTGCTGGAATCAATCCATTCCAGCATTACTTGGAGTTTGGCTGGCATGAGGGGAGAGATCCCTCCGCAAAGTTTGACACTGCAGGGTATCTGAAGCTTTACCCGGATGTCGCCGCTGCCGGCACGAACCCTCTTGTGCATTACTTGGAGTTTGGCATCTTTGAAGGAAGGACCTATGTAAATGACGGGGTGCTAGGATAGGTTGGTCACAAGGCCCGCGGCCTGGAACTTGTTCGGAACGGTAAGCTATGCCGGGTCCATTTCCGCAACCGGCTCCAACGCTACGCAAGAGGAAAGCTTCGCGCTTCCGCCGGTTGCTAACACCACGCCACTTGGCGTATTCAAAGTCGCCCGGGCTTTAGTCGCCGCTGGATGTGTCAATCGGCGTCTAAAATTGGGTCTGACTCATTCATCGCTCACTTCTTTGCAAGGCGGGCTTCCTCGGATGCGTAGTATCCATCCGAGGTAGGCCGCAGGGATCTTTGCGGTCGCGCGTGGTAAGCTTGCGGCATGGAGATCGACGAGGACAAAATCGACGACGCGGTGCTGGCGTTGCTATGGCTGACGCTTCACAACGAGCGTTGCGCCTGGAAGGGGTTTGACTGGGCGACGACTGATCGCTTGTATCAGAAAGGCCTGATCGGCGATCCGGTGAACAAGTCGAAGTCACTGGTGCTGACGGACGAGGGTCTGCGCCGGTCGGAAGAGCTGTTTCGGAAACTGTTTACGCGGCAGCCGGGATTTCCATCGCCTTGATCGCCTTCCACTCCCAAGGCAAGAGCTCATGCAGGCGGGAGACGGAAAGTTCGGCGATGCGGGCCAGCACATCGGCAAGCCAGGCCTTTGGATCGATGTCGTTGAGGCGAGCCGTCGTAATTGCGGATTTCATTAAATTGGGACAGCAGTTTCAGAAAGTCGCGGACAAGCGTTTCGCTAAGTCGCGGACAACGGATGCGATCGAGTTCCGGTTGCCTTGTTGCTGTTAAGAGTGATTGATTTCGGTTATTTCGCCGCCGGTCAAGAGCGTCGGTGTTTTTCGCTTTCGCATGCTGTCGCCTTCGAGCGTTATGCGGTGGGCGTTGTGGACAATACGGTCCAAAATTGCATCGGCTAAAGTGGCCTCACCAATGATTTCATGATGCCTGTTTCCTCGATCGTCTATTGCGTTGAGCGCGAGCGCGCAGAATGTCGATCTGGTCCTGCGTCAATTCGATTTGCCACGGCTGGCCCTTGGCGAGTTGGTGTCCCTTGAGCCATCCCCGGGCGAGATAATCGAAGATGACCTGCGGTGTGATGGCTAGAGCTGCTGCGGCACCTTGAACGGAGTAGGTTCCGTCCGGCCACCTGGCGGGATTGGAGCTCGTGCCGTTGATTTTGACGGTTGGAATGCCCCAACGCCTGCGCAAGAGCCAGACATTCTCACCCTTGAAGGCGCAATTCCTTGCCGCAAGAAAGCCTTCCGCGTTCAGCGCCAAGGCAATTTCCTTATCCATTTTGCCAGCGGCGTTCAGCTCCGCCACGCGCGCCCGTAGTTTGTCGACATCGATATAGTCACCATAGGTATGAACGCGCCTTTGGACAGAGTGCTCGCTCGTCGCTCCTGTTTGCCACAGGATCTTGACCCAGACCTGGCCCCGCAGGCGCTTTTGGTCGAGAACGACTTCGCAGATGATGAGGCGCAGGATGCTCTTTCGCTCGGCGGCCGTGGTCGATGGAGCATGCCAGATGCCAGGCAGGTTTTCCCCAAGTGCCAGTAGCCCGTCGCGATCTGTCTCGCTGAGAACCAGGGGTTCGTCGGACCGCCATCGTTCATAATCCTGTTCGATGGCCTCGGCTGCACGCAGCTTCTCTTCCCATCCCCGCTCCAGCGAACGAGCCACCAGGCGGTTCTCGGGTTCGACTGCGTCGTATTGGCGTCGTGCTCTTTCCGCCTCGTAGCGCGCCCGTTCACGCCGCAATGCCCATTGACGCTCAAGCTGACGTGCTTCCTCTTCGATCTGGCCTAGTGCGGCGATGGCGATAACGATCCTGTCCGGCGTCAGAGCCTCGAGTAGAATGCCTTCGATGCGTGCGTCGACGGGCAGAGCGCGCACCTCCTGGCATAACGGCCCTCCGTCGTGACCGCGATCGGCACGGCACGTGTAGACGGGATAGTTCCCTGCAGGGCCGCTATAGCGCAAACTCATCCGCCGGNCGCATCGCCCGCAGACAGCAATGCCCTGCAGCAGTGCGGCGCCCTTGCGTGGCGCTCCCGTATGGCCGGCTTCGTAGTGGTTGATGTTGTTCTCCAATCGCCGTTGGTTGTCCATGAACTC
>JGI25154J39366_1000476_pt1 | contig 20949 bp, 20 predicted proteins | sample AraplaL_Col_mTSA_FD_39366 | JGI IMG/M metagenome (IMG submission 39366) | reverse complement strand
CAGCCATTTGGACAGATTGATGGGGGAAGCACTCAAGGCGTTATTCTCACGATAGCGGCGGTAGGCGCGATTATAGACCAACAAAAATTTGGGTACCCTTAAATGAAAAGTGGCTTTTTATGCAAATATGGTCACTCACCCCTATGACTATTGGTGATTTTGTCGTAACGTAATAGATATTGAGTAAAAACGCTCTACAACCGGGGAAGACATGGCGGAACCGCTGCACACTCTTGATTGCGACATCCTGATCGTCGGAGGCGGCATCAATGGCGCCGGCATCGCGCGCGACGCGGCGGGGCGGGGCTTGTCGGTGGTGCTGTGCGAAAAAGACGACCTGGCATCGCATACCTCGTCGGCCTCCACCAAGCTGATACACGGCGGCCTGCGTTATCTGGAGTACTACGAATTCAACCTGGTGCGCAAGGCGCTGATCGAGCGCGAGGTGCTATTGCGCGCCGCGCCGCACATCATGTGGCCGCTGCGCTTCGTGATGCCGCATGCGCCCGGCCGGCGACCGGCGCTGATGATACGGGCCGGCTTGATGCTGTACGACCTGCTGGCCAAGCGCGAGCTGCTGCCCGCGTCGGCCGGCATCAACCTGCGCGCGCACGCGGCGGGCAAGCCGCTCAAGCCCGAGTTCCAGCGCGGCTTTATCTACTCGGACGGCTGGGTGGACGACGCCCGGCTGGTGGTGCTGAACGCCATCGACGCCTGCGAAAAGGGCGCCACCATCCTGACCCGGACCCTGTGCAGCAGCCTGGCGCGCAAGGCGGACGGCTGGGAAGCGGCGCTGCACAAGACCGGCTGCGGCGACATCCGCGTCAACGCGCGCTACGTGGTGAACGCCGCCGGGCCGTGGACCGCGAGCCTGCTGCATTCGACGCTGCCGAAGGAGGGCGGCGGGCATCTACGGCTGATCAAGGGCAGTCATATCATCGTCAAGCGCATCTTCGAGCATGACAACGCCTACATCTTCCAGCACCCGGACGGCCGCATCGTGTTCGCGATTCCTTATGAACGCGACTTCACGCTGATCGGCACCACCGNCCTCGATTACCACGGCGACGCCAACCAGGTCGCCATCAGCGAGGACGAAATCGCCTACCTGTGCGAGCTGGCCAGCCAGTACTTCGTCAAGCCCATCGTGCCGGCCGACGTGGTGTGGACATATTCTGGCGTGCGCCCGCTGGTGGAAGACGGCGCCGACGCCAAGGCCGTCACCCGCGACTACCGGCTGGAAGTCGACAGCGACGGCCCGCCGATGTTGAGCGTCTTCGGTGGCAAGATCACCACCTTCCGCAAGCTGGCGGAGGAAGCGGTCGACCTGATCGCCAAGTCGCTGGGCAACCGCCACGGTGCCTGGACCCACAACGCCTGCCTGCCTGGCGGCGATTTATTCGGCGCCGAGCCGCAGAACCGCTCGGTGCTGGAGTTTGACACCTGGCTGCGCAATGTGCAGGGCCGCTACAGCTGGCTGCCGCCGCTGCTGGTGGCGCGCTACGCCCGCGCCTACGGCACACGGGTCCACACGCTGCTTGGGAAGAAAGAGGACATCGCCGCCATGGGCGAGGAGATCGCGCCCGGCCTGTACGTGGCGGAGGTGGAATACCTGCGCCGCTACGAATGGGCGCGCACCGCGCAGGACATCCTGTGGCGGCGCTCCAAACTGGGCCTGCACCTGCCGAAGGACGCCGGCGACAAGCTGCAGGACTGGCTCTCGGCAAACCCGTTCCAGTTCAAGCAGGCCGCATAAAAAAACCACCTGCCGAAGCGCTTAAGACCGCGCTCCGTGCAGGTGGTTTTTTATTGGGTGCGGAAGACGCTTACTTCACGCCGTGCATCAGCTTCTGGATCAGCGGTGCGATCAGGAACAGCAGCACGCCGCCAGCCATCAGCGACCAGAAGCCGAAGGTGTAGCCGGACAGCGCCGACCCTACCGACATGCCGCTCTCGCCGCTGACCGCCGAAGCGAAGATGCCCGACAGGTTGTTACCGATGCCGGTCGACAGGAACCAGCCGCCCATGCCCAGGCCAACCAGGCGGGTAGGCGCCAGCTTGGTCACCATCGACAGACCGATAGGCGACAGGCACAGTTCACCGATCGACTGCAGCACGTAGACCATGACCAGGGTCCAGAACGGGATATGGTTGTCGGCGCTGACCAGCGACGACAGCGCGAACATCAGCAGGCCGAAAGCGGAGCCGTTGAACAGCAGGCCCAGGCCGAATTTGCGCGGAATCGAAGGATTCTTGTTGCGCATGGCGATCCAGACGAAAGCGACGATAGGCGCGAAGCCGATGATGGCCAGCGAGTTAAAGATCTGGAACCAGGCCACAGGGAAGGTCCAGTTGAACATCTGGCGGTTGACGATTTTCTCGGCCAGGAAGGTGAACGAGCTGCCTGCCTGTTCGAAGAACATCCAGAACATGATGTTGAAGAAGAAGATCAGCAGCATGGCGATGACCTTGTCGCGGGCGACCTTGCCGTTCTTGATACCTTCGATCAGCAGCATCACCGACAGCAGGATGAACAGCGCGGACAGCACGATCTGCAGGTTGTTGGCGCCAGCGGCCAGCAGGAAGTAAACCACAGGGATCACGCACAGCGAGCCCAGGACCACGTACAGCACGCGCTTTGGATCGGAGTTCGATGCGTCCGGAGCGCCGATGCCTTTCAGGTTGCGGCGGCCGATGAAGAACCAGACCAGGGAGATCAGCATGCCGACGCCGGCCGACATGAACACCACTTTGTAAGCGGGCATGCCGTTGACGCCGAAGACGGTCGTTGCGAGCCACTCGGTCAGCAGCGGTGCGACCATCGCGCCTGAGTTGATCCCCATGTAGAAGATGGTGAAGCCGGAATCGCGGCGTGGATCGGCGGCGCTATACAGTTTGCCGACCATGGTCGAGATGTTCGGCTTGAACATGCCATTGCCGACGATGACGGTCGCCAGGCCAAGCTGGAATACGGTCTGGTTGGGGAAGGCGATCATGAACAGGCCTGCCGCCATGAAGGTCGCGCCGACCAGGATGGAGCGCTGGTAGCCGAGCACACGGTCGGCCACATAGCCGCCGAACAGCGCGGCGGCGTAGACCAGCGCCAGGTAGGAGCCGTAAATCAGGTTGGCCGGAGCCTCGCCGGTGGGGGCGCCACTATAGAACTGCGCCACGACGTAGAGCACCAGGGCCCAGCGTATGCCGTAGAACGCGAAACGCTCCCAGAACTCGGTCATGAACAACATCCACAGCGGAGCAGGGTGACCCATGATCTGCTTGAATTCGGGAATAGCGACTTCCGTATTGGTGGTGGTAGCACCGCTCATGCGGCTTCTCCTAATTTTATGATCTATGAAAAGTGTCTCAGGTTCCCTTATGGGGAGCCAAATTGGGCGCCATTTTAATCTACAAATCGTTCCGGTCGTAGATTTTGATGGCGTGCCTGCAAAGTTATGTCTTTTGTGCTAAGAACTGTGTAAATTCCTGCTGCGGCATTCTCCGCCCCAAAACGCGCTGGTTTGTCGTATATTGGCAGTGCAGGCTTACCTGTTATGCATCGAATTTGAATAAGGATTTTCGCATCATGGAACATGACGTTGTCGATACCCTGATTTCGCCCGAAGGCCAGTTGGAAGTGCTTTCGAAGGCGGAAGTGAACAAGCTGCTCGACACAAGCCAGGGCGGCCTCTATAACATCTTCCGCAATTGCGCGCTGGCGGTGCTCAATTGCGGCAGCACGATCGACGATGGAAAGGAACTGCTGGAACGATACAAGTCGTTTGAAATCAGCATTGTGCAGCGCGAGCGCGGCATCAAGCTCGATATCAAGGGAGCGCCGGCGATCGCCTTCGTCGACGGCAAAATGATCAAGGGGATCCACGAGCACCTGTTCGCGGTGCTGCGCGATATCGTCTTCGTCAGCAATGAGGTGAGCGACAATCCGAAGTTCGACATGGGCAGCACCGAAGGCATCACCGACTCGGTGTTCCACATCCTGCGCAACGCCGGGGTGCTCAAGCCCATGCTCAACCCGAACCTGGTGGTGTGCTGGGGCGGACACTCCATCAACCGCGCCGAGTATAACTACTCGAAAGAAGTCGGCTACCAAATGGGCTTGCGCGACCTGGACATCTGCACCGGCTGCGGCCCGGGCGCGATGAAGGGCCCGATGAAGGGCGCCACCATCGGCCACGCCAAGCAGCGCCTGCACAAGGGCCGCTACCTGGGCATCTCGGAGCCGGGCATCATCGCCGCCGAATCGCCGAACCCGATCGTCAATGAGCTGGTGATCATGCCGGACATCGAGAAGCGCCTGGAAGCATTCGTGCGTTCCGGCCATGGCATCGTCGTGTTCCCCGGCGGCGCGGGTACGGCCGAGGAGATCCTTTATATACTGGGCATCCTGCTGCATCCCGATAACGCCGACATCCCGTTCCCGCTGGTGTTCACCGGACCGGAGACGTCTCGCGAGTACTTCGTGCAGATCAACCAGTTCATTCACGATACGCTGGGTCCCGAGGCGCAGCAGCGTTACAAGATCATCATCGACGATCCAGAGCTGGTGGCGCGCGAGATGCAGGCGGGGATCAAGCAGGTGCGCGAGTTCCGCAAATCCCGCAGCGACGCCTACTACTTCAACTGGGGCCTGAAGATCGACCACGAGTTCCAGCATCCGTTCGCACCCACGCACGAGAACATGCGCAACCTGAGCCTGCACAAGAACCAGGAAGTGCACCTGCTGGCGGCCAATCTGCGCCGGGCGTTTTCGGGTGTGGTGGCGGGTAACGTCAAGGACGAGGGTATACGCGCCATCGAGAAGTTCGGCCACTTTGAAATCCACGGCGACAAGGAGATCATGGGGCCGATGGACGCGCTGCTGGCATCCTTCGTGGCGCAGCATCGCATGAAACTGGCGGGCAAGCAGTACACGCCTTGCTATCGCGTGATCCAGTAACACCAGCCGGCGTCCGCGCGCAATAGGCGTGGACGCCAGATTGAGCACTATGACCAAAGCCGTCCCTGTAATTTGTTTTATCGCCCTTGGTCTGCTGGCCGGCTGCGAAACCAGTAATATGCAAAAGCCGTTTGGGCCGTATGTCAGCACCCTCAAGGACGGCGAATACGTCACGAAGGACGCGCCCAATGGACAATTTACTGTGCTCTCCATTCGGCAGTCGGGCGGCAAGGGCTTTTTCGGCGCCTGGCACTCGGACTACAAACGCTTGATTCACAATGGCCGGATCGTCATCGAGAAGTCCGACCTGATCGAACCCTGGCCTGGCCTCGATCGCCCCGCCTTTTTCGTGCACTCCAACTCGCCATTGGAGAAAGAGGAATACCTGGTACACGAAACCGCCGGCAAGGTGGTGGTGGACCGCATAGACCATGGCGACTTGGAACACAGCGATAGCGAGCGCGTGATGACCAGGGAATTCCCGTTCGGTTATCCGCTGCGCGCTGGCGCAAGATACTTCCCCGGTAGATCGACGCCGGGATTTTTGCTTAGCGTTTTCCCCATGAAGGTGCAGGTACTGCCGGCTCCCTTCAACCAACGCCGCGACAAGCTTTGGATACAGTCCCTTGCATCGATTTCACCGGATCAGAAGTCGTTTGCCTACGTGGACAGCCTGGATGAGCCATCGAACCTGCTGGTTGCGGATGACAATGGCGAGTCGCGCGATGCACTGCCTATTCCGATCGTCAGCCTGCCGCGCGAACCGGATCCCAAGGTTAATCCATATGATCGCGTCCGCGCCTGGTTCGACCAGTCCTACACCTGGCAGCGCAACGCGGAAGGTAAATGGGACGTCGCACCTATCGCACCTGTCGCACCGGAGAGCCGCAAAACCGCCAACCCTCTCGAAGAGTTATTCCTGACCGAGGCTGGCGGATATTGCAATTGCTTCATCGCCGCCCATAAGGGCTGCGTGAGCGGCTGGCGCCAGGCGACGGCCAGCGAGATGAACCGTGAATTTGGCGAGGACTATACCCCGCCGTTTGTGTACGCTCCGGTTACGTCCATGCAGGCGTTCGGCGCCAATGCGAAGCTGCTGCTGCTTCGCCGCGCCCATTTCAGCGGCAGCGGCTATACGCTGTTCGCGGATTCCACGCCGGAGAAGGTGGTCGCCGAGATCTCCAAGCGCCTCCAACAACGCAAGATCACCTTCGTGCGGGGCGATCAATGTCCGCGCAGCGAGGATGCCAAGCGCATTGACTGTGACGCGTTGATCAAATCCAGCCTGGGCAAGCAGGGACGCAATGGCTATGGGCTGGATGATGCGATTCGCGGCGGAGAGGCTGGCGAGACGGTGTTCGTCATGCGGAATCTCGCCGTCGCCGTCCTGTCATCGAAGAATGGCAGCACCATGATCGCGACCATCTTCCGACAGGACTTTTCGCGCGGAGATCCACCGAGCACAGAGTGAACCTCCCCGGGCTGTACCCTCAAGGCGTGGAGTTGATCACGATCTTCAGGAGATTGGCGGCTTTTTTCCGGAACGTCGCGGAGGGCGTTTTATCGGCAAGGGAAACCGTCATGAAGCCCTCGAAAGACGCAAAGATGATTTCCGCCAGCTCGCGTTCTCGTACGCCCGCCGGCAAGCTTGGGGCGCCTTTTCTGGCGCGCAGAACTTTCTCAAGCCAGTGGATGTTTTGTTTGGCGAACAGCTGCAGCTCGTCGATGCAGGCTTGCTCCTGAAACGACGGCTCGCGCACCATCGTCACGTACATGCACAGGCGATTCCCGTCGTGCAGCATCTCTGCAAAAAGCTCGGCATACATCCGAAGCTGCTCGCCCAGGTCTCCGCTGGCCTCGATGGCAAGCAGGCGGCTGGCTTGCTCTTCCCGATACTGCCGCAGCGCGTGCGAGGCCAGATCTTCTTTTGACGCGAAGTGGTGGTAAAGGCTGGGTGCTTTGATTTGCAGATGTTCGGCGATCTGACGCATGCCCAGGCCGCTGAATCCGCGCTGCTGGAACAGGCGGATCGCTGCGCCGAGTATGGTTTCCCGCGTCAGCGCCGGCTGATTTTTCTTCGCGTGCATCATAGCGTCAGGCCAGCATCTCGATGCCGCCGCGGTGGGCGACGAACAGCAGCGTTTCTTCCAATGCGCAGGCCTCATGCTCGTCGCTTCCCTGAACCTGCAGCACATCGCCTGCGCGCATCTCGACATCGTTAAAGCGGATGGCGCCCGATATGACGAGGATCTGCTCCCATCCATCGTGCGCGTGTTTTGGGAACCGCGCCCCAGCCTGGAACTTGGCCAGATAGCCGCCATCGCCGTCGTTCCCGGTCCAAGTCGAACACGTTTGCACGCCGGCGATTCCGGAGTCGCACCAGTTGCGTTGAGTTTGTTGAGCCAGAATCATGCGCCAATTCCTGTTTGTAAGTAGAGGTCGTAACTCTAACTAACGTTCGTTAGGTAGTCAAGCTTGACTTTTACCCGTGCCGCACAGCGGCGGGCCAATCGCGCGGGGCCTTTTTCAAGCCGTGCGGTAAATTGGCGAAAATGACAATCACAGAAAATCTCCTCCGGATGACCACTTCCCACTTTGCTAAATTGCTTGGCCCGGCGATGCTGGCCGCGTGCCTGCTCACCGGCTGTTTTAGCAGTACGCCCCTCAAGCCAGAAGGTCCGTACGTGAAAACGCTACATGACGGCGAGACGGTCGCCCACGCCGCGCCATATGGCGAGTTCACAATTCTATCCATCGACTATTCGAGCGGCGGCGGCAGTTTTATGACGTCGGGTGTGAATAGCTACATGCGCCTGATTTTCCGCGACAAAATCGCCTTTGAAAAGGCGAGGGCAATCGAGCCTTGGCTGGGACTGGACAAGCCGGCCTTTTTTGTCGAAGACTCTTTCGGCGACTGGGCGGAATATCTTGTCTACGAAGCGGCAGGCAAGCCGGTCGTCGAGCGGATCGAGGCGGGGAATATGTATCATAGCGGTAGGCGGCGCGTTTACGCGCAGGGCTTCCCGTTTGGCTATCCGTGGCGACAGGGTGTCAGGTATTTCCCGCGCGCGGAGACGCCTGGAGGGTTGTTCAGCGTCTTCCCCGCGAAGACTCAGGAGCTGCCGCAGCCGGTCGACCTGCGCAAACGCCTGGATGCCTACACCTTGGCTGCGATATCGCCCGACGAGACGTCGTTCGCCTATGTCGACAGCATGGAGGAGCCGACCTTCGTGCTGGTAGTCGATGCAAACGGCGAAAGACGGGATCCCATTCCATTCCCCCGTGTGCAGCTGCCGCCCCGGCCCGGACCCGCCATCAATCCATATGAGCGGGTCTGGTCCTGGTTCAACGCCACCTACGCGTGGCAGCGGGATAGCAATGGCAAGTGGTCAGCCAAAGCGGTGGCGCCGGCGGCGCGCGCTGCCGCCAACCCGCTTGAAGAGATCTTTCTTAGTGACCGAACCGGCTACCGCAGTTGTTTCACCGCCGCCGACGCCTACTGCCTGCCCACCTGGCATCAGGCCAGCAGCGCCGAAGTGGCGAAGGAGGAACCAGGCGATGCCGAGCAGCCGCTGGTCTATGCGCCATCGATTCCCGCCCAGGCCTTTGGCGCCAACGCCAAACTACTGATATACCAGCGCTCGTTCTGGAGCAACAGCGGCTATCTTCTGTACACGGACGCCACGCCGGCGCTGGTCGCAGCGGAATACGTGAAGCGCCTGGAACAGCGCAAGATTCCGTTTGTGCGTTCCGACCAATGTCCGAAGTCGAACGATGGGCGCGCGGACTGCGAAGCGCAGCTCAAGTCCCGCTTCAACATAACGCGCAAATACGACGATTGGCTGATAAGGAAACTTCGCTACGCAGCGCCTGGCGTGACAGTGTTCGTGCTGCCGGATCTGGTGATCTCGCTTTCGGCGTCGGCACAGGGCAGCACGGTCATTCAAACGGTGTACCGCGGCGACCTCTTGCGCGCGGAGTGACTGACTTCGCGACCTGCCGGCGCGCGTAGAGGCTCTGGAGAAATAGACGTTTTACTTCTCGCAACCAAATTTTCATTTATGCAATTGCGCGATATCTGAATGATAACTTGCTGGCATCTTGAAATGTGAAATTTTATTCAGCCGTTTGATGATTTTGTGAATTGCGGCCACTCCCCCATATCCGCACACTGCCTGAGCAGTTCGAAGTAAACAAAAAGAACCTTGGCAATCTACATGGAGGAGATACTCATGAGACAAAACAACAAGTTCATCATCCCGGCCCTGCTGGCGGGCTTGCTGGCCGGCTGTGGTGGCAATACCGGAACCAGCGCCGACGCACCGGCCCGCACCCTCGCCGGCACCGTGACCAGCGAGGCCCTCGCCGGCGCGGCGGCTTCCAGCTGGACCAGTGTGAAGTGGGGTGGCGGCGGCTATGTCACCGGCACGATCTACCACCCGGCCAATGCGAGCCTGCTGTACGCACGCACCGACGTCGGCGGCGCCTACCGCTGGAACGCCAGCAACTCGACCTGGACGCCGATCACCGATGGCCTGGGCTTCGGCGCCGGCGAAGGCCGCTACCACGGCGTGGAGAGCATCGCCCTCGACCCGAACAACGATCAGCTGGTGTACATGATGACCGGCGATACCGTGAATCAGGATACCCACGGCCGCATTTACATCTCGGGCGACCGCGGCAACACCTGGACGTACTACGAGCTGCCGTTCGCGGTGGGCGGCAACGATAACGCCCGGGGCTACGGCGAACGCCTGGCGGTCGATCCGCAGAATCCGTCGACGCTGATGTTCGGCTCGCGCAAGGCCGGCATCTGGAAGAGCACGGACTCGGGTCATACATGGAACCAGGTCACCAGCTTCTCGAGCACTACGATGACCGGCGGCGGAACCCCGATCGGCGTCGAACAAATCGTATTCGATACCCCATTCAAGGGAACCGGACAGCCGACGTGGATCATCTGGGCCACCGTCGCTGCCGACTATGCCCAGGCGGCGGGCTTGACCTCGACGCTGTACCGCTCCACCAACGGCGGCGCCAGCTGGGCGCCGGTCGCGGTCCCGTCCAACGTGAGCAACTACGACATCCCGCACGTCGTGAAGACGTCCGACGGCAACTTCTACATGACGTTCCGCCCGACCGCTCCGCAGGTTCAGGGCGGCAGTGGCCCCAGCTATCTCTACAAGTTCGGCGCCAGCAACGGTAGCGGCTGGACCCAGCTCACGAGCTCCACCAGCATGGGGATGGCCGGCCTGTCCGTCTCCGGCACCGGCTCGAGCGCCCGCATTGCGGTGGGCATGACCGGCTGGAGCGACAGCAGCAAGCAAATTCAAATGTCCGATGACGGCGGCAGCACCTGGCGCGAAGTCGAGGCCAACATGCCGCATACCTCCGACAGCTGCCGCGGTTGGATCGAGAGCGTCATGATCGATCCGGCCAACCGCGATCACATCATGCACGTCCACGGCGGCGGCATCTGCGAAACCACGAACGCTTCCTCGGCCACGCCGACCTGGAGCCCCAAGGTCAACAACCTGGAAGAGACCGCCACGCTGTTCGCCGTCGCCCCTCCGGCCGGCGCGCAGTACAAGCTGATCAACGCCGCCGGCGACATCGGCGCGTGGGTGATCACCGACCTCGCGACGCGGCCGACGCGGGCGCCTATGCCCGGATGGAGCAGCGGCAATGCGGTCGACATCGCGTGGGCCGATCCATCCTACATCGCCGTCACTGGTGTCGACAACGCCAACGGTGCCGTCATCAAGGCCTTCTGGTCCGGCGACTCTGGCAATAGCTGGTCGCAGTTCTCGTCGATGCCGGCCGGCGGCTCGACCAGCGGAAGCTCGGTGCAAAGCCTGGCCGTCACGTCCCGCAACAACCTGGTCTGGGCGCCGCAAGACTCGGTGCCGTCGTACACCACCAACAATGGCGCGAACTGGACGCAAACCAACCTGCCGGCGTTCACCGCCACCTGGAATGGCTTCTTCCGCGCGTATCGCCTGGCCGTGGACCGCAAGAACCCGAACAAGGTCTATGCCTTCGACTCGGGCGGCGCGCCGTGGAGCTGGCAGCCTGGCAAGGTCTATGTATCGACCAACGGCGGCCACACGTTCACGCTGAGCCAGGGCTCGGTGAACGCGAACATGGCCTGGAATGCCTGGGGCGATACGTCGATGACGGTGAACCCGAACGCCGAGGGCGACATCTGGGTGGCCGACGGCAATGCGGTCTACCACTCGCTGGACTCGGGCGCGAGCTGGACCAAGCTCACCGCCTTTGCAAGCTCCAACGGCAAGCTGGGCGCCACCAATATCACGCTGGGCAAGGCGCAGAGCGGCGCGTCCTACTCGGCCGCGGTCTACGTGGAAGGCACGATCAACGGCCAGTGGGGCATCTTCCGCTCCGACGATGGTGGCGCAACGTGGTCGCGCTTCAACGATGACGCGCACCAGTTCGGCGGCAACGCGGTGGTGGTAGGGGACTGGAACACGTATGGCCGCATCTACGTCAATGGTGTTGCGCGTGGTCTGCAATACAGCAACTAAGTGCTGCAACCAACGGAGGCCGCGCGCCTCCGTTTTTTTTGCCGCCCCGATTTGCAGCACCGCCGTCGTCAGATGATGGCTTGCAGGCCCTTGTCGGCGATGATGTTGAGCAGCTTGAGGGCAGGGCCGGTGGGATGGGTGTCACCTTGTTCCCATTTACGGACGGTTGATGCCGACGTGTGCAGATGAAGCGCGAATACCGGTTGACTGAACTTCAAGGCTTCGCGCAGGCGTTTGATGTCGGCAGCGCTGAACGCCCGCACTGGTGGCGGGCAGATCGCATCGAACTCGCGCATTGTCACCTTGCTGATCGCTCCCGTTTCGAGGAGCGTAGCCAGGTCGCCACGCAGGGATTCAATCATCTTGCTCACAATGCACCTCCAATAACACGCCCGATAGCAACGCCTTCGATAAAGCTTGGGCGGACAGTTCCAGGAACACCTTGCCGGCGAATTGCAGCGCCTTCTTCTCGTCTTGCGTGATGTTCGCCTTGTCTCCCTTGGAGAACCCATGCAGAAACACGTAGCGGCTGCCTATCCTGGCCGACAACAACGTGCGGTAGCCGCCGCTCTTGCCGCCTCCGGGGCGGGCAACCCGCTTCTTGTAGAGGAAGCCGCCCAGGTCCGCGTCAATCAGACCGTTTTCCATCTCCTGAACCGCTTTGCACAAGGCTACATCGGACAGTCTTTCGCTTGCCTGCCACCGCGCAAAGTCCTTTCGCTTGAGGATGCGTGTCATCTTGACCTCCAAACTATACCCGAAACGGGCGTGGTTTTCCACCGCTTAGCGCGATACGCGGCGGGACCTGCCGCTAAACTGACTATAGTGCTGGCCTCGTGCATTCGCTTGTCCTAAAGTGGCGTCCGCGCTCAGCCTGCTCGGGCGCCGGGCGCTCTGGCGTGACAATCCGTGCATTTCAATTGGCTTTGATCCGCTAGACTACGTGACCTTAATAACTATGCGTTCGGTTTTCCGCCGGGCGGACCTGGGGAGAGACGATCATTATGTTGACCAATAAACGCCGGCGCGCGCCGCACGATTTTATGGCCGGAACCGTGGTTATCTACGCGCCATGACAAAAATGACTGGAGCCCGACTAGTTAAATTGCTTGGCCCAGCGATGCTGGCCGCGTCTCTGCTCACCGGTTGTTTTAGCACGATGCACTACAAGCCTGAGGGGAAATACGCAAAAACCCTGTTCGACGACGAGGATGTCACCAAGGCCGTCCCGCACGGGGAGTTTACCAAGCTAACCGTCAGGTATTTGGGTGGCGGAAGTTATATGACTTCCGGAGAAGTGATATCCGAGCGCCTGATTTATCGCGACAAAATCGTCATCAAGGAGGCGCGCCAACTCGAGCCCTGGTCGGAGTTGGATACGCCAGCCTTTTTCGCCGAAGTCTATGAGGACTACTACTGGCGGGACTTTCTGATTCATGAGGTGGATGGCAAGCCTGTGGTCGAACGCATAGAGCAGGGCCCCCCGGGGCGGGATGATACCCATCGTGTGGCCACCCGGGGCTTCAATTTTGGCTATCCTTTGCGTCAGGGCGTCAGGTATTTTCCCCGCGCGATGACGCCGGGATTCCTGCTTAGCGTCTTCCCCATGAAGGTCAGTATTCTGCCGCAGCCCGTCGATCTGCTCAAGCGTTTGGCCGCCAACCAGCTCGCAGCGATATCGCCCGACGAGAAATCGTTCGCCTATGTTGACGACATGGATGCGCCGTCGTTCGTGATGGTCGTCGATGAGAATGGCGAGCGGCGCGATCCCATTCCGATTCCGCGCGTCGAACTCGCGCCCCGGCCCGAGTCCGATGTCAACCCATACGACCGTGTCCGGACCTGGTTCAACGCCACTTACAAATGGCAGCGGGACAGCAACGGCAAATGGGCAGCCGAACCGTTGGCGCCGGTGGCGCCCCCGGCCGCCAATCCGGCAGAAGAGATTTTTCTCAGCGAGCGGACCGGCTACCGCAGTTGTTTCACGGCGGCCGACGCCCACTGCCTGGCCGACTGGCACCAGGCTAGCAGGGACGAAGTGGTGAAGGCGATTCCCTATGATCCTGCGCAGCCGATGGTCTATGCGCCTTCGGTTCCCACGCAGGCCTTTGGCGCAAACGTCAAGCTGCTCGCGTATGAAACCTCGGCTGGAATCTACAGCGGCTACACCTTGTATTCCGACTCGCCCCCGGAACAGGTGATGGCCGAATATGCAAAGCGGCTGGAGAGCCGCAGGATACCGTACGTGCGATCGGACCAGTGTACCCATAAACAATGGTGGCCGGATTGCGATGATCTGATCAAGTCAAAGCTGAACATCGAGTCCTCCAACAACTATCGGCTGACAGACCTTGTCATCCAGGCGGCGCGCGGGCCCGCCACGGTGTTCATCCTGCCGGACATGCTGGTCTCGCTGCTCACGACGAAAGAGGGCGGCACGGTCATGCAAACGGCCTATCGCGGCAAGCTCCCGCGCGCCAAGTGATTCGTGTCGCGGCGTGCCTGCCGCTCGGGTTACGGCGGATAGGTGATGCGCAAGCCTTCCACCCGGGCGAAAGGCGTCAGCTTGTGCGGGCGCCGCTGGCGGGCGTCGATGATGTCGTCGACCAGCACGCCGCGCACCAACAGGGCGTCTGCCACCAGCGAGCGGTGGCAGCGCCATGGCACCGCTTCGGCGCACATCAGCGCGCATGGCTTGGCGCGGCCCAGTTCAACGACCGTGTCGACATTGGCCGCAAATTCCTCGGTCTGCATATAGTCGGCGTAGCCGCGAAACGACACGTTGCGCCAGGCGGCATTCGGTGATTCCTTGTGCGGACGCCGCAGGCCGCCCAGGCCTTGCAGATAGCGGTATTCGATGCCCGCTTCGGCCAGCGAGGCCGCCAGCTGGTCCTGTCCGAATTGCGGATTGTGGCGTGACTTCGGTATCGTCCGGATGTCGAGCAGGCAGGCGATGCCGTTCTGGCGCAGCAGTCCGATGAACTCCTCGATGGTGCGGTTCGAATGCCCGATGGTGCAGACAAGTTCGGTTGCCATACGCTTCTTTCGCGCCCGGTGCTCAGTGCGCGCCCAACAGGGCAAACGTGCCAAGCAGCTGTACCAGCTCGGCCTGGCGGCTGGTGCCGGTTTTCTGAAACACCGCGCTGAGTTGTGTGCGAACGGTGGCGATGGAAACGCCAAGCCGCTGCGCGGTATCGCGCGGTGCCTCGCCGCGCGAGATGCCTCGCGCCACCCTCAACTCGGATGGCGTCAGTGAGTACAGCTGCTGCAGCAGCGCAGCGGGCATCTCATGGGGATGCTGCTGGTCCTGCAGCAGTATCAACGCCAACGGTCCGGAGTCCCGGTTCGACGGCGACCATCCTGGTGGAAGCGGCGTCATCAGTATCTGCGTTGCGTCTGGCCCGCTGCCGGACTGGAGCCGCATGCCGCCGGCCACCCGAGGCGTGGCGGTACATGCGGCGACCAGCAGGGCCGACCAGCGCGCGCTGTCTCGCCCGGATACGGCCAGCCGTCCTCGCGTCATGCGCAGGCTGGCGTGGCGTGCCAATGCCGCCTCGGCGCCGGCGTTTGCCATCTGAATGCGTCCGCTGGCATCGACCACCATCAACGGCAGGTGGAGCTGGTTGAACACCGTGGAACACAGGGAGTTTTCAGTCTCCAGCACAGTGAAGCGACGGCGCAGCTGCAGCGCCCGCCGGATGTGCGGCACCACCCGCGATAAGACACGGCACGGCATCTGGCATCGTCGCGCGTACTGCAGGTCATATTGAAACACCAGAAAGCTCTCTCCGCCGTGGTCCCGCTCCAGAGGCGTGGCGGCGATGGAGCCGAGATCGAAGTTACGGAGAAAGTCCTGGTAAAAGGCGCTGCGCTGCATCGCGTGTGTGCCGACGTGTACGTGATCGACATACCAGTCGCCGATCCTGAAATCGTCCATGCGGTCGCGTGCGGGGTCGAGCGCGCAATAGTGGTCGACAAATTGGCGGCGGCAATCGGCTGGAAGCCCGACGCTTTCATGTACGCCGGCGACGTTGGTGGTGCGGTCCCAGCTGGTGAGCGCGGCATGTTCGCAGGCGGCCAACTTGCATAATGCATTGAGGGCGTGATTCCAGGCCTCCGGCCTGAGAACGCCATCATATAAATGCTCGACGATATGGTCTTCCAGAGGACTTTGAGCAGGCACAATGACTCCCTCAATAAATCGGTTTTTTCATTCATCTGAATGAAGACAAGGCCAGGCCAAGTCCCTATGCTCAACCCGGATACGCCCTGATGCCGGAGGGAGCAACGCAGTTGGAGATTTTACACCTGACGTTCCGTCGCGGTGGCGAAGGACAGGGCTCGATCGCGCTCTTGCAGCGCCCGTGGCTGGCCGGTTGCCAGGTTCAAGTAGGAGGCTGCTATATGTCTTATAACGTCATCGTTGCGACAAGAGAGTATTTGACTGTCGAGGTTCGCGGCGGCACATCAGCCGCTCCGGAATCGAATCCCATGATACGTGCAACCGGTCCCATGCATGAAGGCGAGGAATTCGGATATGAGTGCGTGTCTTTGTTCTACCGGCGTGAAGCGCTTCCGATGCAAGCTGGTTCCGGATGGACTTTTTGGAGTGCGGTGACACTCGGTGAAAAGGCCGAATTCTAGATAAATTTGGGAAGGGGAAGACAAAATGAAGCTGCAAAACGGGGTGCATATATTCGAACCAGACGAAACGCCAACGCTACCTCCAGGTCTCTCTAGCGAAAGCGAACTCAAATCCAGTTTTGGTTTTAAGATCGTTACCGGGTCGCATGGGCCCAAATGGGCAGTCGCGACGGAAGAGGATTTGCGTCGTTCAGAAGGCAAGCGTCTCGATATCGACCTGGCCGAAGTCGATATCCGGGGAGGGTGCGACCAGATCGGTCCAACCCAATGTAGTCAGGAAGACGGATTTTGCTGGGGATCGAAATGCAAGCTGCTCTTTAACCCTGATACTCAGCACTACTATTGCAAATGCAGCTAGACAGCCCGCTGCAGCTTTGCGGGCGAAGACGTGACGCCTGATAAAAAAAGGCCGCTCAGTTGAGCGGCCTTTTTTGCTTGCGTAGTCTGCGCAATGCTGCTGCTCCTTGGGGGGGGGCAGCGTGGTAGTTGGACGGGAGTAGTTCGAGCTGTCGCCGCTTTTTCATCGTCCTCGCGCGAGAAGCGGCGTGCTGGGAGATAACAGCGTTCAGCTTATACAAAAGGAATCGTCTGATTGGCGAGCTAAGTGCGGAAATGCAATGTCATGACTAATCGCATGATGGGAGTGGCTGTGAATTGTCAGAATGGAGACGGTTTTCTGATTAACGAACTTAGGAGGGTAAAATGAGGACCTTATCTGAATCCGAAATAGCACAAGTGACCGGTGCAGTAAATCGTTCCGACGTACTGAATTATGGTGCTGCGGTTACTGCTGTTGGCGCAGCTGTATTGGGAGGGCTTGCGTTGGTTTCAGCATCTCCGGCTATTGGAGTTGCAGCAGCCATTTACGGTGTCGCCTCTGGGGTCATGTGGCTGGGTAGTTCGATGTCCAGCATGGGTATGTCTTACAGCGGGAACTACTATAAGACGGTCACCCCAATCTTGCAGTCATAGTTCCGAAATAGGGGAGGGCGGCATGGCAATTAAGCATATTGGAGTCGCGACGCTTTCTTTTGTGATTGCTACTGCACTCTTGTTTGGCCTCGCCCGCTATGGCAGGGACAGTGCAATAGCGTTGCTGACGCTGGATCGGCGTGTGCTTGGTGTTGTCACGCTGATTGGTTTGACTGTGATGCTGACATGTGTGCTTGTGCTGCGACGGCGAAGGCGCAACGTCAATCATGGCGATAACTGATCGCCGATAAAAAAAGGCCGCTCGGTTGAGCGGCCTTTTGCTTGCTTACTCTTCGCGGCGCAGGTGCGGGAACAGCAGCACGTCGCGGATGTTCGGCGAGTCGGTGATGATCATCATCAGGCGGTCGATGCCGATGCCGCAACCGCCGGCCGGTGGCATGCCGTATTCCAGCGCGCGGATGTAGTCGGCGTCGTAGAACATCGCCTCTTCATCGCCCGCGTCCTTGGCCGCCACTTGCGACAGGAAGCGTGCCGACTGGTCTTCCGCGTCGTTCAACTCGGAGAAGCCGTTGGCGATTTCGCGGCCCACCATGAACAGCTCGAAGCGCTCGGTGATGCCTTCGCGGGTGTCTGAAGCACGGGCCAGTGGCGATACTTCAACCGGATAGTCGATGATGTAGGTCGGTTCCCACAGCTGCGCTTCGGCGGTTTCTTCGAACAGCGCCAGTTGCAGCGCGCCCAGGCCGGCCGTGGCGAACGGCTTGACGCCGAACTTCAGCAGTTCCTTCTTGATGAACTCCACGTCGGTCAGCTGCTCCGGCGTGTAGCCAGGCGCGTACTTGTTGATCGCCTCGACGATGGTCAGGCGGTGGAACGGCTTGGCCAGATCCAGCTCGCGACCGCCGTAGGTCAGCGTCGCGGTGCCGTGTGCGTCGATCGCGGCTTGGCGGATGATCGCTTCGGTGAAGTCCATCAGCCAGTGGTAGTCGGTGTACGCCGCGTAGAATTCCATCATCGTGAATTCAGGGTTGTGACGGACCGACACGCCTTCATTGCGGAAGTTGCGGTTGATCTCGAACACGCGGTCGAAGCCACCGACCACCAGGCGCTTCAGGTACAGCTCAGGCGCGATACGCAGGAACATCTGCATGTCCAGCGCGTTGTGGTGGGTGATGAAAGGCTTGGCCGCGGCGCCGCCAGGAATGGCGTGCAGCATCGGCGTTTCCACTTCCATGAATTCGTTCTTTTCCATGAAGCGGCGCATCGACGAAATCGCGGCGGTGCGCGCCTTGAAGGTGCGGCGCGTTTCTTCGTTCATGATCAGATCGACGTAACGCTGGCGGTACTTGGTCTCCTGGTCGGCCAGGCCGTGGAATTTGTCCGGCAGCGGGCGCAGCGACTTGGTGATCAGGCGCAGTTCCGACACTTTGATGGTCAGTTCATCGGTCTTGGTCTTGAACAGCGTGCCGACCACGCCCAGGATGTCGCCCAGGTCGTAGTGGTGCAGCGCGGCCATCGCGGCTTCGCCGGTCAGGTCCAGCGTGGCGTAGATCTGGATGCGGCCGTCGGCTTTAGGGCCGGACGAATCCTGCAGCGTGGCGAAGGCGGCCTTCTTGCCGGCTTCGCGCTTGAGCATCATGCGGCCGGCCAGCACCACGGTGACCGGTTCGGCTTCCAGCTCTTCGCGCGACTTCGCGCCATACTGCGCGTGCAGGTCGGCGGCTTTATGCTGTGGCTTGAAGTCGTTAGGGAAGGCGACGCCTTGTTCGCGGATGGCGGCCAGCTTGGCGCGGCGCTCGGCGATGATCTTGTTTTCGTCCGGCGGGGTGGCGTTGCCTGCTTGTTCTTGAAGATCCGTAGTCATGGTCTGTTCTTTGTTGAGGTGATGATTAGTTAATGGCGGCGGCGAAGAGCTCTTCGACATCCAGCTCGCTGAAGTCGCGTACGACGGCGATGACGTTGTCGAATTCGGCGAAGGCTTCGGCCGGCAGGGTGGTGGTCAGCACCACCGCGCGCATGCCGGCGCGGCGCGCCGCTTCCACGCCCAGCGGCGCGTCTTCGAACACGATGCTGTGGGCGGGCAGGGCGCCGCTGCGCTCCGCCGCCAGCAGGAACACGTCCGGCTCCGGCTTGCCGCGTGCGACGTCGGCGGCGCCCGCGATGGCGTCGAACTGCTTGCGCAGGTCCAGGCCATCGAGCGTGAAGTCGATGTTCTCGGTCGGCGCGGCGGTGGCCACGGCCAGCTTGACGCCGGCGCTTTTGGCGCGGGCGATGAAGGCTTCGAAGCCGTCGACCGCCGCCAGGTGCGGCGCGTACAGCTCGCGGTACAGCGATTCCTTCTCGAAGTCGAGCGCCGCGCTTTCTTCCTTGGACATCGGCTTGCCCAGGTAGGTGCTCATGATTTCATGGCCCTGGCGGCCGGCCGTGGCGCGGAAGAACTCATCGGCGTCGAGGTTGTGGCCGCGACGGGCGAAGAAGGCCAGCCACGATTTGGTGTGGAAGGCCATGTTGTCGACGATGGTGCCGTCCATGTCGAAGATGAACGCGCGCTGCGAATTCGAGGAGCTCATCAGACGCCTTGCTTCAGCGATGCCGAGATGAAGTCGTCCAGGTCGCCGTCCAGCACGCCCTTGGTGTTACCGGTCTCGAAGTTGGTGCGCAAGTCCTTGATGCGGGACTGGTCCAGTACATAGGAGCGGATCTGGTGACCCCAGCCGACGTCGGTCTTGGAGTCTTCCAGTTTCTGCTGCTCGCTCATGCGCTTGCGCAGTTCTAGTTCGTACAGCTTCGCCTTCAGCATTTCCATCGCCTCGGCCTTGTTGCGGTGCTGCGAGCGGTCGTTCTGGCACTGGACCACGATGCCGGAGGGGCCGTGCGTCAGACGCACCGCGGAATCGGTCTTGTTAATGTGCTGACCACCGGCGCCGGATGCGCGGTAGGTGTCGATACGCAGGTCGGCGGGGTTGATCTCGATGTCGATCGAGTCATCCACCTCCGGGTACACGAACAGCGACGTGAACGAGGTATGGCGGCCGTTGGCCGAGTCGAACGGCGACTTGCGCACCAGGCGGTGCACGCCGGTCTCGGTGCGCAGGTAGCCGTAGGCGTAGTCGCCTTCGACCTTAATGGTGGCGGTCTTGATGCCGGCCACCTCGCCGTCGGATTGTTCCATGACCTCGACCTTGAAGCCTTTGCGTTCCGCGTAGCGCAGGTACTGGCGCAGCAGCATGGACGCCCAGTCCTGGGCCTCGGTGCCGCCGGCTCCGGCCTGGATGTCGATGAAGCAGTTGTTCGGGTCCATCGGATTGTTGAACATCCGGCGGAACTCCATGCCTTCGATGACCTTGCGGACTTCCTCGGCGTCGACGATCAGCGCTTCAAGCGTGTCGTCGTCGCCTTCTTCCTTGGCCATGGCGAACAGGTCGCCCATGTCTTTGAGGTCGGTGTCGGCCTTGGTCAGCGCGAAGACGATGGCTTCGAGCGATTTCTTTTCCTTGCCGAGATCCTGGGCCTTTTTCGGGTCGTTCCAGACCGTCGGGTCTTCCAGTTCTTCGTTTACTTGTTCGAGCTTCTCTGACTTTTTATCGAAGTCAAAGATACCTCCGAAGTTCGGCTTCGCGCGAGGTCAGATCGGCGAGCAGGGCGGAGAGGGAGTTGATGCGTTCGGCTTCCATGTTTTCTTCTTTTCTAAGGCTGAAATCAAACCTTCGATTATACCCTAGCCGGGCCGTTCCCTCGCAGCTAAATGGGCAGCGCGACGCCGGGGCGGGGACGGGCGCCTCATCGCCCGCCTGTCAGGATGCAAAAAGCTGACATTTTTGCCACACATGACATAAAAATATGGCCTCTCTGCCTTAAGTTGCTTGATGCAAG
>JGI25154J39366_1000474_pt1 | contig 20990 bp, 20 predicted proteins | sample AraplaL_Col_mTSA_FD_39366 | JGI IMG/M metagenome (IMG submission 39366) | reverse complement strand
TGGGCGTCTTGACCCCGATTCGTAACGCAGCAATTCGCCCAAACAGGCCGCTCCCTACGGGTTCTTCCCAGAAAGGGCGCTGGCCGCGTTGCGCTCCTTGCGCGTGGCACCGCCACGCGCCTTGCCAGCGCCCTTTCTGGGAAGAACGCATCTCACGCCTATTTATGAAATGAGTTCTAAGTGACGGCGAGCGACATATTTCTCTGGTTAAGCCGATTTTGATCCAGGTCAAATCGATTGCCGGTCTCCAGGCCTAGGATGACCCTCATCGCATTTTCTGAGTGGAGGCAGCATGTTAAAGAAGATATTGCTCGCAACAGACGGTTCGGAACTCTCCAGGAAAGCAGTGACGCAGGCGGTGGATTTTGCGGCGTCATACGGCAGCAAGATTGTGGGCTTGGCGGTCTCGGAAATTTTCGCCAGCCTCATCATGCCTGAACTGGGTGGGGGATATGACTTGCAGGGAATCGAGGATGAGATCTTCCGGCAATCGAAGCTCAATGCCGATTTCGTTGCTGAATGCGCCAAGAAGGCCGGCGCGGCCTGTGAAGTACATACCGTGAAAGGCTTGCATCCCTATGAAGAGATCCTGCGTTTTGCCACCGAGTACGGTTGCGACTCCATCTTCATTGCGTCGCACGGGCGCAAGGGGCTGGACAAGCTGATACTGGGCAGCGAAACCCAGAAGGTACTCGCCTACAGCAAGATTCCCGTATTGGTATTCAAGTAGAAAACCATAGGGACTGGATGGCCCCGCCGGGGCCGTGTCAACGAACAACCACCATAGAGGCATGTGATGAAATCCGACTATCAGATCAAAAAAGACGTTTCCGATGAACTGGCCTGGGACGCCGCCGTGAATGACAATGAGATTGGCGTGGAAGTGCGAGACGGTGTCGTTACCCTGACCGGCAATCTGGATAGTTATGCGGAAAAATACGCGGCGGAAAAAGCGGTGCAGCGTGTTGACGGCATCAAAGGCCTGGCCGTCGAAATCGATGTCGTTCTGCCCGGGTCGAGCAAACGCACTGACGCCGATATTGCACGAACCGCCTCGCATGGTCTGGAGTGGAATGCGCTGGTGCCGAAAGATCGGATCAAGATCATGGTGGAAGACGGTTGGGTCACGCTGAGCGGCGAGGTCGATCATCAGTATCAGCGCATGGCGGCGGAGAGCGCGTTGCGAAACCTCCTGGGCGTCATCGGCATCAGCAATCAAATCTCCGTCAAGCACATTGCCCGACCGGCCGATATCAAGACGCATATCGAAGCAGCCTTGCAGCGTCGCGCTCATTCCGCCGTGAAGGCGATTGAAGTCGCGGTAAACGGCGACCAGATCACCCTCAATGGTTCGGTCGCATCGCTGGCCGAGCGCCGGGAAGCATTTGCGGCCGCAGCCAGAACGCCAGGGGTGAGCAAGGTGATCGACAAGCTGGTCGTGGTCCTCTGACTGTTCTCACCTGTTCAGGGACATTGGCGCTACGCCATGCACCTTCATGCCCTAACTCTGGATACGCTATGAAAAACACAATGCAGGCCGCCGTGGTCGAGCAGTTCGGCAAGCCGCTCGTTTTAAAAGAGATCCCGTTGCCGTCCCCGGGCCCGGGGCAGATTCTGGTCAAAACAGAGGCATGCGGCGTTTGCCATACCGACCTGCATGCGGCGCGCGGCGACTGGCCGGTGAAGCCGTCCCTGCCGTTTGTACCGGGCCACGAGGGAATCGGCATCGTAGTGGCAGTCGGCGCGGGCGTCACGGAGGTGGAAAAAGGAGAACGCGTCGGCGTGCCCTGGCTTTATTCCGCTTGCGGACATTGCGAACATTGTCTGGCGGCGTGGGAGACGGTGTGCGCGCAGGCGGAGTTCGGCGGCTATACGAAAAACGGCGGCTTTGCCGAATATATCCTGGCCGATCCCAGATATGTGGCCCACATTCCGGATGGCTTGCCTGCTACCGTCGCCGCACCGATCATTTGCGCCGGCGTCACTTCCTATAAAGGCATCAAGGAGTGCCAGGTGCAGGCGGGCGAATGGCTTGCCGTTTCCGGCATCGGCGGCCTCGGCCATCTGGCGGTGCAATATGCCAAGGCAATGGGGATGCGAGTGTGCGCCATCGATATCGACGACGGCAAACTGGCTCATGCAGAGCGTCTCGGTGCTGAAGTACTGATCAACGCACGATCCGGTGATCCGGTTGCCCGATTGCACGAATTGACGGATGGCGGCGCGCACGGCGTGTTGATCACCGCGCCGTCGCTGGAGGCGTTTCATCAGGGAGTCGCGATGACACGCAAGCGCGGGACCTGTGTCTTGGTCGGGCTGCCGCCGGGGGAGTTTCCGACGCCTTTGTTTGATGTCGTCGCCAACTGCATTACGATCCGAGGATCGTTTGTGGGTACGCGCAAGGACATGGCGGAAGCGCTGGCTTTTGCCGCAGCGGGCAAGGTCAAGGCAGACATCGAGCTGCAGCCGCTCTCAGCGATCAATGGCGTGTTCGAGCGACTGGAACGAGGAGATGTTCCCTCCAGGGTAGTACTGAGCTTCTCTTGACTCAATAATACGAATTACTGTGTGACATGACAGACGGGGGCCGAGATAAACGTCTCGGCCCCGGCCGCGAGTCTTGTCAGCGCCGTCAAGCTGAGTATTTCAACATCACGCTGGCGCACCTGAATGAGTCCATCCTTGCGCATCTTCGCAATCATGCGGCTGATGCTTTCTATCGTCAGTCCCAGATGATTGCCGATATCTTCACGCGTCATCCGCAATTGGAAGCGGGTCGCCGAGTATCCACGCGTGGCGTAGCTCATCGAAAGGCTGACCAGGAACGAGGCGAAGCGCTGTTCCGCCCGCATGTTTCCAAGCAGCATGATGATTCTTTGTTCGTTGGTGATTTCCAGGCTCAAAGCCCGATGAAAATGATGAAGCAGGGTGGGCATCTGCGCAAACAAGGCCTCCAATAGCGGGAAAGGGATTTCGCATACCTCGCTATCCTCCAGTGCGACCGCGTCACATTGGTGGCGCTCGGTATTGATCGCGTCCATGCCGAGCAACTCACCGGTCATCTGGAAACCATTGATCTGGCGATCGCCGGCAAGGTTCTGCTGGTAGCTCTTGAAGTGGCCTACGCGCACGGCATACAACGAAGTAAATTGGTCTCCGATGCGGTAGAGAAAGCTGTCGCGAGGGACTTTGCGCCGAGAGATAATCTTGTCCAGGCGTCGCGTATCCCCGTCATTCAGCCCTGTTGGCAAGCAGATTTGATGCATGCTGCAGCCCGAACAACTTCTTGCGGGGGGACTCAGCGCAGTAACGGGCGGAAGTACATGATCTGGGGTAGCGGATTGCAAGGCGTAGTTCATGAGTCTGCTCCTGCCGGGTGGAACTTCATGGGATCGAAAGTTCAGTATAGGGCCGGCGCATCTCATGGCTACCACAAACTCGCGTTTACCTGTTGTAGATCAACTTTTACCCTTATAGCTAATTTGTTGCTATACAGCCATTTCAATGAGCGTCATTTCTTAGGGCAATTGAATATGGCTCACATTTTAACAACATACTGCAGCGGATCTTGATCTGGGTCAGGTTAATGAATGCCGCTTGTCACTACCATGAACGCTGACACATCCCGAACAACTCGACTTTTGGTCATGGCATATGCTCATCAAAGAACAGCGCTCCGTTATCAATTCGGCAAAAATATTTGTCGCTTCGGTATGCCTTCTGTTGATAGCGCTTGCTTTCTGGAATAACTGGCGCGCACGTGAACTCCAGCTGGACGAGGCGCGCGCGACGGTAACGAATATTGCGCGCGCACTGGCGCAACATGCGGACGATACTTTCAAGGAGGCGGACACGATATTGCTCGGCATTTCCGAAAGGCTGCAACACGACGGAAAAGGAGATGCCGCATTGTTGCGATTAGAGCAGCTTCTCACAATGCAGGTTGGTGAATTGTCCCAATTGGATGGTCTCTTCGTCATTGACGAACAGGGACGCTGGATTGTCAACACGGGGGCGTCGACCAGCGAAAATGTGAATAGCAGGGATCGCGAATATTTTCTGTACCACCAGGCTCACACCGATACCCGGCCGCATATTGATCGGCCTGTGCAAAGTCGCGCAACCGGTGAATGGGTCGTCACTATTTCCCGCCGCCTGAATAAACCGGACGGCCGCTTCGACGGCGTCGTCCTGGCCGCGATCAAACTTCGCTATTTCACCGACTTTTACGAGAGTTTTGATATCGGAAAAAATGGTGCACTTTTGCTCGCATCAAACGAAGGAAATATCTTTGTCCGGCGTCCGCTCCGTGCCGACTCCATCGGCAAGAGTCTTGAGAACGCTTCCGTTTTTCGTGACTACGCGTCGAAAACATCTGCTGGTGTAGCGCGTATTCGCTCCGCACAAGATGGTATTACGCGCATCAATAGCTATCGTCATCTGAGCCGTTATCCGCTCTTCGTCGCAGCGGCCCTGTCGGAAGACGAAACGCTCGCAAGTTGGAAGTCCGACGCCATTTTGCACGGCTTTGGCCTGTTGATACTGATCGTTTCGCTGGCTTTTTTTGGCAACCGGCTCATTCTGCAAATCCAGCTTCGGGTCAAGGCGGAAGACGATGCTGTGACGGCGCGTGCACACGTCGAGCACCTCAATAAGACTTTGGAGGGCCTGGCGATGCGTGACGGATTGACCGGACTGGCAAACCGGCGGTGTTTTGATGTGGAAATTGCCGAGGAACTGCGTCGTGCCATGCGCGATAAGGAGCCGCTTGCAATCGTGATGATCGATGTCGACCACTTTAAACGTTATAACGACACGTACGGGCATATCGCCGGGGATGATTGCCTGCGAAAGATCGCGTCGGCCGCCAAAGGCGCCGAGCAACGTCCCGGCGATCTTGTCGCCCGCTATGGCGGCGAGGAGATTGTGTTGCTGCTGCCTCACTGCAACGAGGAAAGTGCTGCACTGATTGCCGCCAGGGTTCTCCAGAATATCCGTGAGCTGAATATTCCTCATACGGGAAATCCTCCCGGAATTGTCACTGCCAGCGCAGGAGTCGGCGTTCTGTCATCGGGTTTCGATACCTGCGACGCCCAAGCGCTCATTGACAGGGCAGACAAAGCACTCTACGAGGCGAAGTCCAGCGGGAGAAATCGTGTTTGCATATTCGCCGCCAGTTGCGTATCGGCGAGGTTCAATACAGCCGGCTCTTGATGTAAGTCAAGGTGTCGCTAATGGAGGCCGATAGACTTGCCTTCATCAATCCGCTCGCCATGTCACCCCGAGCGGGAATTTTGTGCAGCCACGTCCGGAGCCGAATCAATGGCGGCATCAGCAATCGCATGATGATCGCCGTCCGAATCCGATGTGCAACTGCCGCCTACGTTAACTCAGTTGAGTCGCCGCATGCCCCGGTCAACCTCGAATCGCCTCCGTCAAGCCTTCCACGGCCGTACTTTTTCCGTGGAATTCGCTCGCCGTCGGCATGGCGCCTAGCTGGAGCAAGCACTTTGCCAAGGTGGTCCGAATCTTCGCCATGAACACAATGAATAATCTGAGCCTGATTTCCGTGTTCGTGATTGGCCTGCTGGGAAGCGTGCATTGCATCGGCATGTGTGGCGGTATTGTTGGCGCACTGTCATTGGCGCCCGCCGGTCCGGGGACGCGCAAGTTGTTTCCGGTCGCGGTAAACGCTAGCACCGTCGGCTCCGGAATGTCCGTTGTGTTGCGCACGATTTCTTACAATACCGGCAGGATCGCCAGCTACTCCCTGGCTGGCGCGATTGTCGGCGGTATCGCCGGCAGCGGACGCCTGCTGGCCGGCATGACGCTGTGGCAGACCGGTGCCCATGTCGTCGCCCAGGCAATGTTGATTGCGCTGGGCTTATATCTGATGGGGGTCTGGCATGGATTGACCCGGCTTGAGCAAGTCGGTCATCTTCTATGGCGACATATCCAGCCTTTGACGGCGTTGTTGCTGCCGCTGGACAATCCCTTCAAGCTGGCAGTGGCCGGCGGCCTGTGGGGATGGTTGCCATGCGGGATGGTCTATAGCGTCTTGTTGACGGCCATGCTGAGCGGTTCGGCTGCATCGGGCGCTGCCGTGATGCTGGCCTTCGGCCTGGGGACCTTGCCGGTTTTGCTGGCAGCGGGAGTCTTCAGCGCGCAGTTAAGAAGCGTCCTGCAACGTCGCAGCGTGCGGCTGATGTGCGGATTGACGGTGCTGCTGTTCGGTGTGTCCGGCTTGCTGCGCGCAAGTCAGGGGCTGACGCCGGATTGGCTCGCGGCCCTGTGCCTGAGTCCGGCATCCTCGATGGTGCAACCATGATTCCGGTCGAGCGCGGCATCATGCATGGCGCCTGTTTTCATTGCGGCTTGCCGGCGGAAGAGGGTGCCGCCTGGCGGGTTCGTATCGACAACGTCGAGCGCGTCATGTGCTGCCCCGGTTGCAAGGCGGTGGCAGAGAGTATCGTCGGCAATGGCTTCTCCGATTACTACACATCCCGTAGCGGCTTTGCCGCCACGCTGGCCGGCCAGGAGCTGGTGCCGCCGGAATTGCGGCTTTACGACGACATCTCCGCGATTGCCAGCAGCGACAACGAAATCGCCGAGGCAGAGTACTCGGTGCGCAACATCCGCTGCGCCGCCTGCATCTGGTTGATCGAACGTCATCTTGCCCGCTTGCCGGGCGTCCTCGGTGCTGACCTCAATGCCGTGACCGAACGTCTGCAAGTACGCTGGCAAACCGGCGTCTGTACAGCCAGCGACATTCTCACGGCCATGCGCGCCATCGGCTACGCCGCCTATCCCTACGATCCTGTGCAGCACGGCGAGCAGCTTGAGCGCAGTCGCAAGACCTTGTTCCGCCAATTGTTCATCGCCGGACTGTCGATGATGCAGGTGATGATGTACGCCGTGCCGGTGTATCTCGCCGGAGAAGGCGGCATGGATGCCGACATGGAGGCGCTGATGCGCTGGGCCGGTTTGCTGTTGACCATTCCGGCGTTGATCTATTCGGCGCAACCGTTCTTTCGCGGAGCGTGGCGCGATATCCGCAATCTGTCGCCCGGCATGGACGTGCCGGTGGCGCTGGGCATCGCCGCCGCCTTCGGCGCCAGCGCCGTGGCGACCTGGCAAGGCCGGGGCGAGGTCTATTTCGATTCGGTGACGATGTTCATCTTTCTGCTTCTGTGCAGCCGCTATCTGGAACTCACGGCACGCCGCAAGGCGGCGTCGGCGCTGGATCGCTTGCAGCAATCCTTGCCGGCCTCGGCATTGCGCATGCATGCCTATCCGCAACGCGCTACCGAACTGGTCGCAGCCGCACAGCTGCGTGTCGGCGATCTGGTGCTGGTGCGTCCCGGTGACGCCCTGCCTGCGGACTGTTCCGTGATCGAAGGCGAAACGGAAGTTGATCTTTCGCTGCTGACCGGCGAAAGCCTGCCGCAGCGCAAGAGCGTGGGTGATGCGATTCCCGGAGGGGCCGTCAACGTCGCGCAACCGGTTGTAGTGAACGTCGTGCGCAGTGTCTCGGACAGTTCCTTGTCGGTGCTGCTCGGCCTGGTCAATCGCGCCGGACTGGCAAAGCCAAAGCTGGCTCTCTGGGCTGATCAGGTCGGCGCCTGGTTTGTGATGGCGTTATTGGTGTGTTCTGGCGCAGTATTCATGATCTGGGATGTCATCGACCCGGCGCGAGCCTGGCCGGTGGCGATTGCGGTGCTGGTGGTGTCGTGTCCCTGTGCTTTGTCGCTGGCGACACCGACCGCGCTTGCCGCAGCTAGCGATCGGTTGTTGCGGCAAGGCATCTTGGTCGTGCAGCCGCATGTACTGGAGACCCTGCAGCGCGCTACCCATATCGTCTTCGACAAAACCGGCACGTTGACAAAAGGACGGCCATCTCTGCAAGAAGTAATCGTGCTGGGTTCTGCGCCCGAATCTGACTGCCTGCGTATTGCTGCTGCTATCGAGAAGTCCAGTACGCATCCGATTGCCCGGGCTATTCTGAACGCCGCGGCAGGACTCGATGCCGCTGAAGCGACCGCTTTGCATCACGCCGCCGGCCGAGGCATGGAGGCGATTGTCGACGGCGTGTCGTATCGACTTGGGAATTTTGCCTTTGTTCATGCAATGATCCCGACCGCATCGACGATGCCGGCGGCTGACGCCGACCCAAGTGCGGAAGCGAGCTACGTTTTCCTGGCCTCGGGCAGCGGCTGGCTGGCACGGTTCGATATTGCCGATGAAATTCGCCCGGAAGCGCTGGCGGTGGTCAGCCATTTCATGAAGCAGGGAAAGAGCCTGGTATTGCTGAGTGGTGATCGCCACGATGTTACCCAGCGCGTGGCCGACAAGCTGGGCATCCCTACCGCGCTGGGCGATTGCCTGCCGGAGGGCAAGCTGTCTTTTGTGCAAGGCCTGCAGCAGGGCGGGGCGGTCGTTGCGATGGTCGGCGATGGCATCAACGATGCCGCCGTATTGCGTGCCGCCGACGTCTCTTTTGCAGTGGGAAATGGCGCCGCGCTCGCACAGACGCACGCGGATTGCGTACTGCTGTCGGGGCAATTATCTTCGCTGAGCGAAACAGACAGGGTCGCGGCAAAAACCTTATCCGTCGTCCGCCAGAATCTGGCATGGGCTACGCTGTATAACGCCGTGGCCATACCAGCCGCCGCGTTGGGCTGGATTACGCCCTGGATGTCCGGCATCGGTATGTCGATGAGTTCCATCGTGGTGGTGGCGAATGCCTTGCGCTTGCGCCGATTCCGCGACGATCACCGAAAAGGCTGACGCTCATGGACGCCCTCTATTTGCTGGTCCCGCTCAGTATTGCGGTGGTCTTTGCCGCAATCTGGCTATTTTTCAGGATGTCCGACGACGGTCAGTTTGATGATCTGATCAGCCCGGGGTGGCGCATTCTCGAAGACGACGACAAGTCGCCGTCAGCGCCTGTCGCGAAGACGGCAATTTCTCAGAATAGAGACACATCGAGCCATCGCTGACTGTCGGATCGATGGTTCATTTTAGTGCGTTTGATACATATCAAGGACGCCAGGCACCGACGAATCTACTCTCCCATCATCAACGTCGTACGTGGAAAACCACGACACAATTCCGGGAGAGGGTGTGGACAAGGAACTCAATTACAACTACAGGATCGTCAAGCAATTCACGATCGCCACCGTGGTCTGGGGCGTCATCGGCATGCTCGCCGGCGTCTTCATCGCAGCGCAACTGGCCTGGCCGGCGCTCAACTTCGATATTCCCTGGCTGACGTACGGCCGCCTGCGGCCTTTGCATACCAATGCGGTGATCTTTGCGTTTGGTATTTGCGGCCTGTTTGCGACCTCCTACTACGTCGTCCAGCGCACTTGCCAGGTCCGGCTGTTTTCAGACAAGCTGGCGGCCTTCACATTTTGGGGCTGGCAGCTGGTGCTGGTGTCTGCTGCGATCACCTTGCCGATGGGCTTTACCCGCGGCAAGGAATATGCAGAACTGGAATGGCCCATCACATTGCTGATCGCGGTGGTGTGGATCGCGTATGCGGTGGTGTTCTTCGGCACGCTGATCAAGCGCAAGGTCAAGCACATCTACGTGGCCAACTGGTTCTTTGGCGCGTACATCATTGCCGTCACCTTGCTCCACGTGGTCAACGGCGCCAGCATGCCTGTATCCATGTGGAAGTCCTACTCGGCCTATGCCGGCGTACAGGACGCCATGATCCAGTGGTGGTACGGCCATAACGCGGTAGGCTTCATCCTGACCGCCGGCTATCTCGGCATGGTGTACTACTTCATTCCCAAGCAGGCCGAACGCCCCGTGTATTCGTACCGGTTGTCGATCGTCCACTTTTGGGCGCTGATCTTCACCTACATGTGGGCCGGCCCGCATCATCTGCACTACACGGCATTGCCAGACTGGACTCAATCGATCGGGATGGTGTTCTCGCTGATCTTGCTGGCGCCATCGTGGGGCGGGATGATCAACGGCATCATGACCTTGTCGGGCGCCTGGCACAAACTGCGCTCCGACCCATTGCTCAAGTTCATGATCGTCTCGCTGTCGTTCTACGGCATGGCGACGTTCGAAGGTCCGATGATGTCAATCAAGACCGTGAATGCCTTGTCGCACTACACCGATTGGGGTATTGCCCACGTCCATTCAGGCGCATTGGGTTGGGTTGGTTTCATTACGATGGGATCTATCTATTACCTGATTCCACGCATGTCGGGGAAACGCGAAATGTGGAGCGTACGCCTGATTGATCTGCACTTCTGGGTCGCGACGATCGGCGTCGTGCTGTACATCGCTTCGATGTGGATCGCCGGCGTGATGCAGGGGTTGATGTGGCGTGCGGTCAACGCCGACGGCACGCTCACTTATACCTTCGTCGAAGGCGTCAAGGCGACCTATCCCTACTACGTGATCCGTTTTACCGGCGGCCTCTTGTATCTGGGCGGCATGCTGATGATGGCTTACAACACGTTCAAGACCATGCAGGACGCACCGCCGGTTGAGGCTCGCATCCCGACATTGTCGACCACCCACGCCTGAGCAGGAGTAGCGAATGAAATTTTCACATGAATGGATCGAAAAGAATCCCTGGCTCCTGATCGCACTGGTGGTGCTGGTGGTCAGTGTCGGCGGGCTGGTGGAGATTGTGCCGCTGTTCTTCCAGCGCTCGACCACTGAACCGGTTGCCGGCCTGAAACCGTATTCGCCGCTGCGCCTGGCTGGGCGCGACGTCTATATCCGTGAGGGCTGCTACAACTGCCATTCGCAAATGATCCGGCCGTTCCGCGCCGAAACCGAACGCTACGGACACTACTCCGTGGCCGGCGAGTCCGTCTATGACCACCCGTTTCAATGGGGATCAAAACGCACCGGCCCTGATTTGGCGCGCGTGGGTGGTCGCTATAGCGACGAATGGCATCGCATCCACTTGAGTAATCCGCGGGATGTCGTGCCTGAGTCGAACATGCCCGGTTATCCGTGGTTGGCCTCGACCAAGCTCGATCCGCAGAGCATCACGCCAAAAATGCGGGCCTTGCAGCGTCTGAACGTGCCATACACCGATGCCGAGATCAAGGCCGCGCCGGCAGAGTTGGTCGACAAGACGGAAGAAGACGCGCTGATCGCCTATCTGCAAGGCCTGGGTACGCAAATCAAGACAAGAAACTGAGAAAGCAGGGGAGCAACATGGCTATCGACAATTTTACGATTCAGGCCAGCAGTGTCATGACGGTTGTCAGCCTGACGACTTTCATCGGCATTCTGTGGTGGACTTTCAGCGGCCGTCGCAATGATGACTTCGCCGAAGCAGAGCGCATTCCTTTTGCCGACGAATTTCTGGACGCGCCGCCGCCCTCGGTTACTGCACAAGAGATGACCGAGACGGAGAATCGCCATGTCTGATTTCACCAACGGCTTCTGGAATATCTATATTGCCGTACTCACCATCATCAGCATCATCGGTTGCGGGCTTCTGCTGTGGTCGCAATCCAAGGTCCGGATGGAGAAGCAGCCGGGAGAAGACCCGGCTTCGGTGGGCACTACCGGCCACATCTGGGACGTCGATCTGACGGAGTTGAACACGCCTATGCCGCGCTGGTGGATGTGGCTGTTCTATATCACCATCGTGTTCGCGCTGGCTTATCTGTTTCTTTATCCGGGCCTCGGCACTTATGCCGGCAAGCTCGGTTGGAAGTCGAGCGACGCGTATCAGAGCGAGCTGAAAAAGGCCGAAGCGGAATATGGCCCCTTGTTCAACAAGTACCTGCAGCAAGACATCAAGGCGGTCGCCGCCGATCCGCAGGCACACGTCATCGGCGAACGCCTGTTTCTGACTTACTGTGCGCAATGTCACGGGTCGGATGCGCGCGGTAGCAAAGGCTTTCCCAATTTGACCGACAAGGACTGGCTCTACGGGGGCGATCCCGAGGTGATCAAAACCACGATCTTGCATGGCCGTAACGGCCAGATGCCGTCAATGGCGGCAGCGCTCGGCTCGGACAAGGATGTCGAAAACGTCGCGCACTATGTATTGAGCCTTTCCGATTCGACGCACGATCCGATCAAGGCGGTATTTGGCAAATCCAAGTTTGCCATGTGCGCCGGTTGCCACGGCGCCGCCGGCACAGGCAATCAGGCGCTCGGCGCCCCCAATCTCAGCGACAAGATTTGGCTGTACGGCGGTGGCGTTGAGACCGTGATGGAAACCATCCGCAAGGGACGCAACAACACCATGCCGGCATTTGAAACCTTCCTCGGCGAAGCGAAGGTGCATGTGTTGGCGGCCTATGTCTGGAGTTTGTCCAACGCGCCATCCAACGCCGATCAGAAGTAGGGACGCGCGATCATGGACAAGCTGTCGCCGGACCTCGCCATCGTCAAGATGTATTCCGCGCGTGAAGAGATTTATCCGCGCGAGATCAAGGGGCGCTATGCCAGCTTGCGCTGGATTTGTCTGTGGCTGACTCAACTCGTGTTCTACGGCTTGCCATGGCTGAACTGGAACGGCCGTCAGGCCGTGCTGTTCGATCTGGGGGCGCGCAAGTTCTACATCTTCGGCATCGTCTTGTGGCCCCAGGATTTTATCTATCTGGCGGCGTTGTTGATCATCAGCGCCTATGCCTTGTTCTTGTTTACGGCGGTGGCAGGGCGTGTGTGGTGCGGTTTTGCTTGTCCGCAGACGGTCTATACGGAAATCTTTCTATGGATAGAGCGGCGCATCGAAGGTACGCGCAGTGCGCGCATGCGATTGGATCGTCAGTCCTGGAGTTTGCAAAAAGCCTTGAAGAAAAGCGGCAAGCATGCGGCGTGGGCGGCATTGTCGATATGGACCGGGCTGAGTTTTGTGGGCTACTTCACCCCGATTCACGCGCTGATGGGCGAGGTGCTGGCCATGGGACTCGGCCCGTGGGAGGCATTCTGGATCGCTTTCTACAGTTTTGCGACCTACGGCAATGCCGGCTGGATGCGAGAGCAGGTGTGCAAGTATATGTGCCCCTATGCGCGGTTTCAAAGTGCGATGATCGACAAGGATACGCTGATCATCACATATGACCGTCAACGCGGCGAGCCGCGCGGCGCCAAAGGCAAGGACGCGCAGAATGGCGACTGCATCGATTGTTCGATGTGCGTACAGGTCTGTCCGACGGGTATCGATATCCGCAACGGTTTGCAATACGAATGCATAGGTTGCGCAGCCTGCATCGATGCGTGTAACAGTGTGATGAAGAAAGTCGAGTCGCCTCCCGGACTCATCCGCTACTCGACCGAGCGTGCCATCACATCGCGTCTTTCATTGGCGGAGATGCGCCGGCGCGTACTGCGTCCGCGTGTCCTTGCGTACATGGCACTGCTGGTGCTGATCATCGCCGCGTTCTTCACCGCGTTGGCCATGCGCACGCCGCTCAAGATCGACGTGATCCGGGATCGGGGCGTCATGGCGCGAGAAGTCGAAGACGGCATGATCGAAAACGTCTATCGTCTGCGGATCATGAACACCGGAGAAACACCGCATCGCTTCCATATCTCCGTAGCGGGCATCGACAGCATTACGCTGGCCACGCCACCGGAAGTCGATATCGATGGAGCGACAACACGTGCAATACCGGTGCGGGTACGTATCAATCCGGGCAAGGGCGCACACGGCTCAAGCACGATTGTTTTTGAGGTGACGGCCGTCGACGACCCCGCTGTAGAAGTTCGTGAAAAAGCCGTATTTTTTGTGCCGCGATAGTGCTGAAAGGAAAACACATGCAAGTGATGCCAACATTTCGCCCCTGGTACGCACATCGCTGGCCATGGCTGCTCATGCTGGGGCCGGCGCTGGTCGTCGTGGCGGGCTCTTGCACCATGTGGCTGGCGTTCACGCGTGAAGATGCCATGGTTGTCAGCGACTACTACAAGGAAGGGCGCGCCATCAATCAGGATCTAAAGCGTGACCGCATCGCTGCCAGCCTGGGCATTTCTTTGCGCATGAGCTACAACCCGGAAACAGCAACGCTGGCAGGCAACGTACGATCTCTCGGCGCGCCATCGCAACAGAAATTTCGCTTGCACATGGCGCATCCGACTCGTCCGGAAAAGGATATGCAACTGAGCGTGCAAACTGACCGCAATGGCGATTTCAACATGGTCGTGCCCATGCTGGAAATGGCGCGGTGGCAAATTCAGCTTGAAAACGACCGCCGCGACTGGCGCGTCGAAGGCATCTGGCAATGGCCGCAGCAACGCACCGTCGAGCTGACGGCCGACCGTCCAGTAGATGATTGATTTCCCGAATAAAGGCAACTGTCATGCGCCGCATCGTGCCGAATATCTTATGGGCGTCCTTTCTGGCGGCAATCGCCGCGGAAGGATGTTTTTTCGCCTGGTTTGATCCCGACGAATTACTCAACCTGGCCAGCCAGCGCGATCGATTGGCCGCCTATACGCTGGGATTCTTTTTTTTGTGGCTATTTTGCGCCATCTCAGGTGCTTTGGGCTTCATTCTGAATTTGCCTGGTCGAAGGGACAGTCTGTCCAGGCAGCCTGACGACTCTGGATCCAGTTCGCCAACGCCTGATCGTGAGGCAAATTGGGAATAGGCAATCGATATTGCCTGGGGCAGATTGGGTCAAGGGGCATCCCGAAGCCCGAGGTGCAAAGCTGGCCGATTGCGAGCGTAACGGCGCTTGGGGCTGTTCAAAGTATCTTTGTGCTGTTATTTTCATTCGCCAGTTTCGCATAATTTACATTATGTAAAATTAGATTCATAAGTTACGGAACCTTATCCGGCTTACATTTGCGTGCCCGCCTCGATTGCCTATGTTCATATCAAAACGAGCTGATACGTTGCTACAGGACCAGGCGCTCGCAGCAACGATGTCTTCGAGGACATTTCGTCACCCCTTGTAAATCCCGCACCCAATAACCAGACCGCTGACTTCTTCAATATAGGTGGTCTTTTCTTCCAGCACCGCCGTCACCGGATTCGGCCAGCGATAGTCGATCCAGCCTTGGCCGGCGCTCTTGGCGGTGTCGACGAATTGCTTGATGAAGAGCTTGCCGTCGGCATCTTTCAGATCGATCAGGTTGCGGCCGATCAGTTTGGCGTTTTCGCCGTGGGCCAGCGTGTTGCCGTTGAGGTCGATGACGTTGATGTAGAGGTCGCGCTGTTTGAATTCCGGCGCCGGACGACTGAAGTCGGCGAGCGCGGCTTCCTTGCCGCGTTGCTTCACATGCTGCACGGCACGCCGGACCATGGCTACCGCTTCTTCGGTGTGATTTTCCAGCCGGAAGGCGCTGACCGATTGCGCCAGCGACGTCGCCAGTTGCTGCATGCGGACGGCGGCCGACGCAGCCTGCTCGACCATCGCGGCATTCTGCTGCGTCATCCGATCCATCTGGGTGATGGCCTGATTGACTTCGGTGATCCCGCCGCTCTGCTCTTTGCCAGCCTGCGTGATCTCGGCGATGATGCGCTCGACATGTTGCACCGACTCGACGATTTCGCGCATGGTACCGCCGGCCTGATCCGCCAGCGCATTGCCGCTTTGCACTTTTTGCACGGAGTCGTCGATGAGGGACTTGATTTCTTTCGCGGCGATGGCCGAGCGCTGCGCCAGGTTGCGCACCTCCGCGGCCACCACGGCAAAACCGCGTCCCTGCTCTCCCGCCCGTGCCGCTTCCACCGAGGCATTGAGCGCGAGGATATTGGTCTGGAAAGCAATACCGTCGATGACGCTGATGATCTCGACGATCTTGCGTGAACTGTCGTTGATCGAACTCATGGTCTCAAGCACCTGGCTGACCACCTGCCCGCCTTTGACCGCGAAGCTGGAAGCCGCTTCCACCATCTGATTGGCGCGCGCGGTGTGATCGGCATTTTGCGTGACGGCGGAAGTGAGCTGCTCCATCGACGAAGCGGTCTGTTCCAGCGAACTGGCCTGCGCTTCGGTGCGCGCGGACAGCTCGCCGTTGCCCGCGGCGATCTGGCCAGAAGCCTCGGAAATCACCTGGGTGCTGGAACGCACTTCGCCGACGATATCGAGCAAGCTCTGGTTCATGGCTTGCAAGGCGCGCAACAGATCGCTGACTTCATCGCGCCCCTCGACGACGACCTTGGACGACAGATCGCCGGTGGCGACGCGACGCGCAACCGATACCGCCGCCTGCAGAGGACGCGTGATGCTGCGGCTGAGCCGCCATGCGATAAGGCCGCATGCCAGTACCAGCGCAATGCCGGTGAGCGCGGCAAACTTCAGCAACACCTGGCGCGCGCCGTCGGCGTCTGCCAACGCCGTGGCGATGGCCTTTTGCTGCGCGGCAGGCACCGTCGCGGCAATCTGCATCAGCTGCTGCGACAATCCGTTTTGCAAGGAAGCCGCCTGCATGGCAATCACGCCCCCCAATGCCGCCAGCAGCACGAACAGCAGCGCAAAGCCGCCGCTCAGACGCACACCGATTGAAAGTCGACGCAGGTTCATTGTCTCCACTCCCGTTGTTGTTGCCGGCGCATCTGCTGGCGATCTTCGTCGCAATGCCGCTCCGTTTTGCCTGGCTCTACCCGGCTTTATTCCGTCGTTTCAGTGCTTGGCGAAGCCGAGATAGCTTTCGATGATCTGCTTGTCGGCAGCCAACTCCGCCGCCGGACCTTCCATCACCGGCTCGCCCATTTCCAGCACGTAGGCATAATCTGCAACTTGCAGGGCCGCGCGCGCGTTCTGCTCGATCAGCAAGGTGGCGACGCCGCTCTTGCGCAGTTCGCTGATGATGTGAAAGATTTCCCTGGTGATCAGCGGCGCGAGGCCGAGGCTCGGTTCGTCCAGCATCAGCACCTGCGGCTTGGCCATCAACGCCCGACCGACCGCCAGCATCTGGCGCTCGCCGCCCGAGAGCGTGCCGGCGGCCTGCTTGCGGCGCTCCTGCAGACGCGGGAACAAGGCATACACCGAATCGAGCTGGTCCATGTAATTGGCTTCGCCGTTCTTCTTGCGCTTGTAGGCGCCGAGCTGCAGATTGTCTTCGACGCTCATGGTGGCGAACAGCTCGCGCTTTTCCGGCACCAGGCAGAGCCCGCGCGCGACGCGGTCTTCGACGTCCATGCTGCTCAGTTCCTGTCCAAGGTAAACGACATTGCCGCTGGCGGTGCCGCCGGTCGGCAACGCGCCCATGATAGCGTTAAGCAAGGTCGATTTGCCGGCGCCGTTGGGGCCGATCACGGTGACGATCTGGCCGGCGCGCACTTGCAGCCCGGCGCCATGCAAGGCTTCGACCTTGCCGTAGCGCGCATGCAGCTTGCTCACGTCGAGCAGGACTTCTCCTTTGTTCACAGCATTGCCACTCATCATTCCACTCCTCCGAGATAGGCTTCCAGCACGGCGGGATGGACCTGGATCTGCGCCGGCGTTCCCTCGGCGATCTTGGTGCCGAATTCCATGACCACGATGTGATCGGTCAGTTGCATCACGAAGTCCATGTCGTGCTCGACCAGCAGCACGGCCATGCCCTCGGCGCGCAGTTTTTTCAGCAGCTCGGACAACGCCTGCTTTTCCTTGTAGCGCAAGCCGGCCGCCGGTTCGTCGAGCAGCAGCAAGGCCGGGTCGCAGCACAGCGCGCGGGCGATTTCCAGGATGCGTTGCTGGCCCAGCGCCAGGCTGCCGGCCGGGCGATACAGCATGTCGCCGAGGCCGACGCGTTCCAGCTGGCGTTTGGCTTCGAGCAAGATTTTGTCCTCTTCCTTACGGTTCAGCCGCAGGATGCTGGCCAGCGCGCCACCCTGGGCGGCCCGATCGCCGCGCAAATAGGCTCCCATCGCGGCGTTCTCGAGCACGCTCATGCCCGGCACCAGACGCACGTGCTGGAAGGTGCGCGCGATGCCGCGGCTGGCGATCTGCCGCGACGACAGACCGGCAATCGAACTGCCGCGATAACTGACCTCGCCGCTGGTGATCGGCAGCACGCCCGTCACCAGATTGAAGGTGGTCGACTTGCCCGCGCCGTTGGGACCGATCAGGCCGACCACCTCACCCGCCTTGACCGAGAAGCTCACGTCGTTGACCGCCACCAGGCCACCGAACTGCTTGCGCGCGGCCTTGACGTCGAGAATGACGTCGCCGGCCACGGGCTTGCTCTTCTGTTCCAGCGGCGGTGCTTCGTCGGGTGCCCTGGCCGACGGCTTGCCGGGAAAGCGCGCCTGGATGAAAGGCCACAAACCTTCGTTGGCATATTGCAGGAACAGCACCAGCGCGATGCCGAAGACAATCGCTTCAAAATTGCCGCTGGCGCCGAGCACGCTCGGCAACCATTCTTGCAGGAAGTTGCCAAGCAAGGTGATCAGCCCCGCCCCCAACAACGCTCCCCAGACATAACCCGCCCCACCGACGACGACCATCAGCAGATAGTCGATGCCGTACTTGAGGCCGAACGGCGTCGGATTGACCGCATGCTGCAAATGCGCATACAGCCAGCCGGACACGCCGGCCAGCATGGCCGCGTAAGCAAAGATCACGATCTTGATCCAGGCGGTATTGACGCCCATCGCTTCCGGCATGACGTAGCCGAACTTGAGCGCCCGTACGGCGCGGCCGGTGCGCGAGTTGAGGAAGTTCTTGACCGAAATCAGCGCCAGAATCACCACCACCCAGATCAGCACATACATCGAACGGCCGCTGCTGAATTCAAAGTTGAACAGCGAAATCGAAGGAATGCCGCCGATGCCGTCATACTTGCCGAGACTGTCCATGTTCCCGAACAGGAAGTACAGCGACAAGCCCCACGCAATCGTCGAGAGCGGCAGATAGTGCCCGGAGATACGCATCGTGAACGCGCCGATCAGCAACGCCGACGCGCCGGTGATGAGCAAGCCGGCCAGCAGGCCGATCCACGGCGACAAGCCAAATTGCGTCGTAACGTAGGCAGTGGTGTACGCGCCGATGCCGACGAAAGCCGCTTGGCCGAAGGATGTCAGGCCGGCGACGCCGGTCAGCATCACGAGGCCGAGCGCGACGATGCTGTACAGCCCGACGTAGGACAGCAAGGTGATCCAGAACGGCGGCACCGACAGGAGCGGCAAGGCCAGCACCACCAGCAGTACGACGACCGGTGCAATGGTAGAAAGAGCGGTCGAGAGAACGAGTTTGTTTTTCATATGATTCGCCTCAAGCTTCTTCATCGACGTGATTGCTGGTCAGCGAGCGCCACAGCAAGACGGGGATGATCACGGTGAAGACGATGAGGTCCTTGAACGAGCTGGCCCAGAACGAGGAAAAACTCTCGATCAGACCGACGCCGATGGCGCCGGCAGCGGCAATCGGATAACTGGCCAGGCCGCCGAAGATGGCGCCGACGAAACCCTTGAGCGCGATCAGGAAGCCCGACTCGTAATTGATGATCGTGAACGGCGCAATCAGGATGCCGCACAAGGCACCGATACCGGCGCTCAGCGTGAACGACAGCTGGCCGGCCTGGTTGGTGCCGATGCCGACCAGCCGCGCGCCGAGACGATTGACTGCGGTGGCGCGCAGAGCCTTGCCCGACAAGGTCCGTTCAAAATAGAAGTAGATGCCGACGATCAGCGCAATCACCGTGCCGATCACGATCAGGCTCTGACCGGAAATCGTCATCTCGCCGATAGTGATTTGCGCATCGGTGAACGGCAAGGTGTTGGAGCCTTCCGGACCGAACATCAGCAAACCGAGACCGACCATCGCCAGATGCACGCCCAGCGACACGATCAGCAATACCAGAATGCTGGCGTGCGCCAGCGGCTGATAGGCAAGCCGGTACACCATCGGTCCCATCGGAACGACGATGGTCAGCGTCAACGCGATCTGCACCAGCATCGGCAAGTCCTTGAGCGGGACATACCGCGTGACGGCGTATACGGCAACGGGGAACAACAGGTATTTGCCGACCAGCACCGGCAACAGGCCGAACAGTTTTCCGCGACGATCGGCGCGACGCAGATTGCTCGCCAGTTCGCACAAGATGGTCGCCACGCCCAGCGCCACCAATAGCAGCGCAGTCTGCGGCGCATGACCGCCCTGAATCGCTGCCAGCGTCAGCGCACCGAAGGCGACGAATTCGCCTTGCGGCAACAGGATGACTCGCGTCACCGAAAAAACCAGTACCAGCGCCAGCGACAGCAAGGCGTAAATTGCGCCCGTCGTAATGCCGTCTTGCACCAGGACCGCAAAGATACTTGCGTCCACGTCCATCCTCCCTTGGTTGCACAGCGGCAGGCGCGCGCCGTACAGATTGAAATAATGTTGTCGAAGGCGAAGCCAATCAATCGCGACCGTCGCCTTCTATCCCGCGTGCGCCCTCCTGAAAAATCAGGAGCGCTGCCGCAGGCTTTTTGTTATTGGGTGCTGCAAAGTACTGCGGATATCAACTCTTCTTGGCGACCAGCGTCAGGATGTCGTACGAGGCCACCAGTTCGCCGTCCTGGTTGGTCACTTCGACATCCCAGGCCACCACGCCCTGGCCGACGCCGTTGGCGTCTTTTTTGTTGCGATCGGTCTTGCGCTTGCAGGTCAGGCGCGCACGGATGGTGTCGCCGATGCCTACCGGCTTGACGAAGCGCAGCGTGTCCAGCCCGTAGTTGGCCAGCACCGGTCCGGGTGCCGGCGAGACGAACAGCCCGGCGGCGGCCGACAGCACGAAGTAGCCGTGCGCGATGCGCTTGCCGAATGGCGATTCCTTGGCGGCGATCTCGTCGAAGTGCATGTAGAAGTAGTCGCCCGACAAGCCGCCGAAGTTGACGATGTCGGCTTCGCTCACGGTGCGGCGATGCGTCAGCAGCGAGTCGCCGATCTGCAGGTCTTCGAAATGATGGCGGAACGGATGGATGTCCGATTCACGCACGGCGGCGCCGCGCACGTGTTCGCCGGTGACGGCCGCCAGCATGGTCGGCGAACCTTGCACTGCCGCGCGTTGCAGATAGTGCTTGACGGCGCGCGCGCCGCCCAGCTCTTCCCCGCCGCCGGCGCGGCCGGGGCCGC
>JGI25154J39366_1000470_pt1 | contig 21091 bp, 9 predicted proteins | sample AraplaL_Col_mTSA_FD_39366 | JGI IMG/M metagenome (IMG submission 39366) | reverse complement strand
GCGAGCACCAGCGGTGGTGTGGCGCTGGGTGCGGGTTCGGTGGCCTCGCGTGCTGCCGGCACCTACACCGATCCAATCACGGGTAACAGCTTCACCACCACAATGGGTGCCGTGTCGGTTGGCACGTCAAGCGCGCCACGCCAGATCACCAACGTGGCCGCCGGCACGCAGGCAACGGATGCGGTGAACCTGAGCCAGTTGCAAGCCGTGCAGTCGACGGCGAATGCGGCTTCGACGGCGATCACCAACATCCAGAACGGCGGCGGCATCAAGTATTTCCACGCCAACTCGACGCTGGCGGACTCATCGGCTACCGGCGCCAACGCGATCGCAGTCGGCCCGACAGCAGTGGCGTACGGCGATGGCAGTGTTGCGCAGGGCTACGGTGCGGTGGCAGGGGTGTCGGGCTCGTCGACGACGATCGTCAACGATGTGGCACTGGGCACCAACGCAAGCGCAACGGCAGGCCTCTCGACGGCACTCGGTGCGGGCACCAGCGTGACAACGGCCGGCGGCGTTGCGCTGGGGGCGAACTCTGTTGCAAGCCGAGCGGCGGGGACCTACACGGACCCCATTACCGGCAACAGCTTCACGACGACGCTGGGTGCGGTGTCGGTAGGCACGTCCAGCTCACTGCGCCAGATCACGAACGTGGCCCCGGGTACGCAGGCCACCGATGCGGTCAACCTGAGTCAGCTCGAGGCAGCAGTAGGCACGCTGAACACCTCGATCTTGAGCATCGCGAATGGGTCATCTGGCGGTTCCACGGGCGGCGGCAGCTCGAGTTCGACCGCACCTTATGTGACGGGTAACGTGACAACCTACACGGCTCCAAATGCCACAGGCTCGGACGCCCTTGCCGTGGGCAGCAACACGACGGCGTCGGGTGCGAGCAGCACGACGGTGGGCAACAACAGCGTGGCATCGGGCGCGAGCAGCACAGCCATCGGCAACGGCGCTCTGGCTACTGGTTCCAACTCCGTAGCACTGGGTGCCGGTTCCGTGGCAACCGAGGCCAATACGGTATCGGTTGGCTCAGCAGGAAGCGAACGGCGCATTACGAATGTAGCAGCGGGCGTCAATGACACCGATGCAGTGAATGTGTCCCAACTGCGTTCCGCGGTACTGAATCTGGCCAATCAGGGCGAGTCCATTCGCAAAGATGGGTATGGCGGTTCCGCAGCAGCAATCGCGGCGAGCAGCATCCCGCAGGCCTATCGTGCCGGACAGACCACGCTGGGTCTCGGGACAGGTAGTTACCACGGCCAGTCTGCGGTGGCGGTCGGGCTCAGTACGGTCTCCGAGAATGGTCGGTGGACGGTGAAAGTGACCGGATCCGCAGACACCCGCGGTAGCTACGGAGTGGGCGCAGGTGTGGCTCGCAACTGGGATTGAGCAGACACAAGCCCAGATCGCGGACCGTTATCCGAGCAAGGCAAGACAACATCAACGAGCGAGCATCACATGAAATATTTCAAACAAATGGGCGGGTTCGTGCTGGTATTCGCGGCCGTGGGAGCCACCGCACAGAGTACGGATATGACAGCCCCATCCAACGCTTCGGCTATTGTGGCCAAGGTGAACGGGGAAGCACTGACTGCGTCCCAGGTCAGTGCCTCGCTGCGTCAGGCGGGCTTGCCTGACAACGATACGACGCGCAATGCCCGTGTCAGCGAGTTGATTGCGGCAGAAGTCGTACGTCAAGCAGCGGAAAAGGCGGACTACGGCACGCGGCCCGAAGTCCAGCAGGCAGTGGCCCAAGCGCGCGCCCGGGCAGAAACCGAGCTGTATTTGCGCGAGCATGCGCGCCCAGCGGCAATATCGGATGCGCAGGTAAAAGCGCGCTACGACGAGATCGTGGCGAGTCTGGGAGACAAGGAATACAAGCCACGCATCATCGTTGTGGGCGATCTCGCTACGGCAAAGATGATCGGCTCCCGGCTCAAGCAAGGTGGCGATTTTGCCCAGTTGGCCAAGGAGTTCAGCCTTCTGAATCGCGGCACGGGCGGAGAGATGGAGTGGGTCAGTTTCAAGATGCCGCTCAAGGAGGGGCAGACACAGGGCGTGCCCCTGGCTGTCGCGCAGGCGTTGGTTGCGCTGCCAACAGGTGGCGTAAGCCAGTCGCTGATCCCGGTGGCCTCCCGCTATGTCCTGTTGAAGCTGGACGCGATGCGGCCTACGCAGATTCCAGCGTATGACGTTGCAAAGGCTCAACTGCGGCAGCAATTGGAAGCGGCGGAAAGCCAAAAAGCAATTTCCACTGCGGTAGATGCGTTGCTTAGGCAAGCAAAGATCGAGCGATAGGAAGCCTCGCGTGCCATAGGCCTTGCCAAGTGGCAAGTTTGTACCGATGGCGTTCTCGACTGGTAGCGGTACGCTCGCCCATGCAGTGAAGATGCAGGCGATGACGTCTGACACGTTCTGACAGTCCCCCGGCGGTGTCTTCCCTAGGATGAGAAAGACGTTGTTCTCGCGCCCATGCAAACGATCTCACTGGCGCGATCACCTGAGGGAGTGCTGCAGTTCGCTGATGATGACCACTGTAGACATGGAGCGCGGCTCCGCCGTACCGCTGCCGCTCGCGGCAGCACCTCGATTCAATGGTTCGCCGTTACGGCTGCGTGTCGTACTGTTTGAGCCTCCAGGAGCATCCCTTCATTCGCTGGAGAAAGCACTGGTTGCGGCCGGTCATGATTGCCAGGTTGTCACCGAAGAGCAGGCGCTGTTGGGCATGCTCGTCATGGGTTGCGATCTGATTCTGTTGGATTGGATCGGACCGCAGCACAGCAGGAAGGAGCGCATCCGATCGATACGGCAACACGCACAGGCCGTTCCGATTGTGCTCTGCACCGACTCGCAGCAGGCAGACGACGATATGGTCGCAGCTCTCGAGATAGGTGCCGACCTCTACATCGAGCGTGATGGCGGGCCTGTCGCCTTGGCAAGGATCGATGCGTTAGCCCGGCGTCTGTACGGTTGGGGCTATAGCCTGTCGAGCTGCTTCGTGGTCGAGGAGTTCTGCTTTAACGAGACGACCTGCAGCGTGCAGCGTGGAGGCAGCTTGATTGCCCTATCGCCGAAGGAGTTCTTCCTGGCGCGCCTGATGTTTGAGCATCTGTCACGGCCGGTCCCCCGTGATCACATGGCGGCTGTGGTGTGGGGCCAGCCGCTCAATGAAGTTTCCCGCAGCATCGATACGCATATCGCATCGATCCGGAAGAAACTGAATCTGAAGCCGGAATGTGGATATGTCCTGCGGGCGGTATACAAGGTGGGATATCAACTCGTGCGCAAACCTTCGGCGCCAGGCCGCTGATGCGACTCGCGCACCGCCGTGGTAGCCCATTGCCGTACCAGAAGTCGGGCGTTCCGATCGCCCAACGTGAGTTCGTGTCGTCGGAAAATCGATTGAAGAGTTGCGATGAGAAAACAAGGTCGAGCCAAGTCGATCGGGGGTGCTGTCGTTTCCGCGAGCGAAGCTGCGGTACTGGAGCTTTTACGGAAAAACCCCAATACGCAGTTCACATGCTCGCTGGTCGCACGGAAGCTCGACAGCACGCCAGCGGCATGCTTGACGCTGCTGAAGGCGCTACACGAGCGCCGCGCCATCCGATGCAGTCTCGCCATTGTCGGTATGCCAGTCTTCTTCGCGCTTCCTGAGGTCTCCACCTCAACAGGGCTCACCGTTCGTGAGGATTTGTCTCCAGACCACACTGGGGCTCGGCAACATTGGGCGCTGTGTATGAGCACCCGGCGTTCATAAGTTTCGGTCATGCCCGTCAGTAAGAAACCGCGGCGTGTTCGCCGCCGTAGCCATCACGAGCCTATTTCGCCTCCAACGCGTATCAAAATGCTCGAGCAACGTCGAGGAATGCAGGTGCTGTTCGACATGTTCGGGGCGGTACTGCAGCAGATCGCACGAGACGGCACCGTCGATGCCATGGAGGACGGAGACGCGGTGTTCTGTACACCGGATGGTCAGGGGCTGCCGGTTGTTCCCTCACTGCATGGGTTCTTGTGCATCTTCGAGGCGCATCAGGTCCGCAGCGGCAGAGCCATGCCTATCGGACCGCTCACGCATTTGGCAAAGAAGCTGAGCGATATGACTCCCATCGAGCTCTGCGAGGTCGAAGCCGCTAGCAGTGCGCTGGATGCGCTGCGTGTCGAGGCGCTGCGCATGGAAGTGGGCTACGCCGCCAGCCTGATCCAATCCGCACAGATTCGGGTTGAGCTGGAATTGGCAGAACATAGCGACAGCGCTGGAGTAGCGGAACGCCAAATGTAACCCCAAGGCAGCAACGAACGAGCGAAGTGCCGCAGTCGTCACGCATCTAACATCGGAAACACCGGAGGTCGTGGGCCCTGGTCGCGGGAGCCGTTGCGCTCAGACATCGCCGTTGAGTTCTCCACGCTGTGCGATCACGCCTGCCTGACATCCTCTGACAGTTTTTTGCATTTCGATCCCCTACATTGCTGCCATGAGAGTCGGGCGACCCGCACCAGATTGGTGTCTTAGCGGGAGCAGCTTGGACATTGGCGGTATCCGTCGCTTCGCAGGCGGGTCGATTTGGGGAAGGGAATGAACAGGGTTTACCGGACGGTATGGAACGATGTGCTCGGCTGCTGGGCGGCGGCTTCCGAGTTGGAAAAAAGCAAACGAACAAGTTCCATTGCTGACGCTCGCGATGGGCTGGCGCGGCCGGTGAATGCCTATGCAGGCAACTTAAGCGGGTTCCGACGCAAGACCCTGGCGAATCTGATGATGGCGCTGCCGAGCGTATTGGCGCTCGTGCCGGATGTGCACGTTTATGCGGCAGGAACGCAGACGGGGACCGGCGCGGTGGCTACCAACGCGAGCGATTCGGCTTACGGTTTGAACAGCAGGGCCTCCGGCTCGAACTCAACGGCGGTGGGCATCTTGAGTACTGCCTCCGCTTCCGCGAGTTCTGCTTTCGGCGTCCTAAGCACGGCTTCAGGCGGCAACAGCGTGGCAGTAGGGCGGCTGGCAGTGGCAAGCGGTGGCGACTCGACGGCCGTTGGAGAAAGCAGTACGGCCACCGGATCGACATCGGTAGCGGTTGGCTACGCAAATCTCGCAAGCGGCAGCAACAACAGCACAGCGATCGGTGTGAGGAATACCGCCTCGTCACTGTGGTCCACCGCAATCGGGTACAGCAGCGTAGCAAGCAACGTGGCGTCCACCGCCTTGGGCTATCACGCGACCTCGAGCGGTATGCAAGGGACCGCCATCGGCTTTTCCACGACATCGTCCGGAGCGCTGTCAGCGGCATTTGGTTGGAGCTCGACCGCGTCGGGAACCGGTTCGGTGGTGGTCGGTGCAAGTGCTTTTGCATCCGGGGTAAACAGCTTTTCTGGTGGTTATTCCGCTGGGGCAACCGGTGAACTCAGCGCGGCCGTTGGCGCTACTTCGTTGGCATCCGGAGTCGGTGCGTCGGCGTTTGGTGCCAGAGCTACTGCGTCGGGGAACGACGCGACAGCGATCGGGATTGCCGCTTCAGCCAGTGGGGGAGTCGCAGTTGCGATCGGCAATTCCGCGAAGGCTTCAGGTAACGCGAGTTCTGCGATTGGCACCGGCGCGGTGTCATCGGGCGACTCCAGCATTGCAACAGGGCGCAACTCGACCGCTTCAGGGGATGGAGCGGCAGCTATCGGCACGCTGGCAACTGCTTACGGAAACGCTAGCTTTGCACAAGGCTCCGGGGCTGTTGCGGGCGTGTCAGGTTCTGCCTCTTCGATCGTTAGCGATATCGCCATTGGTACCAATGCAACGGCCACCGGTGGCCAGTCCATTGCCGTGGGGGCGTCAGCATTTGCCAATTCTGCAAACGCAACTGCGCTTGGAACCGGCGCGAGTGCTTCGGGAAGTGGCAGTACCGCACTGGGCATGGCCGCCCGATCGTCGGGAGCCTCCAGCTTTGCGGGGGGGAACAACGCGACCGCTTTGGGTGATAGCGCGACCGCCATCGGCGTCCAGGCTGTTTCCTACGGAAACAACAGCTTCGCGGAAGGCTCCGGCGCTGTTGCCGGTGTGTCAGGCGCCTCCAGCTCGGTCGTTAGTGACATCGCGGTTGGAACCGGTGCGGCCGCCAGCGGTGGGCAGTCCATCGCCATGGGGACATCTGCGCAGGCCAACGCCACGAACGCCGTAGCGATCGGCACCAGCGCGGTCGCCACAGGCGGGCAGGCGGTATCGATCGGTACGGCCAACACCGCATCCGGCAACGGCGCAGTGGCGATTGGCGACCCGAACGTTGCCTCGGGAACAGGCGCGGTAGCGATTGGCGCCAACAATACGGCCACTGGGGATGGGGCGGTCGCGATCGGTAATGCCTCGTCCGCCAGCGCGGCAGGCGCAGTCTCGCTGGGCGCCGCCGCGGTGGCTTCGCAAGCCAACAACGTCGCAGTGGGCAGCAACAGTACCGCCTCAGGCGCCAATAGCGCCGCGATTGGCACCGGGGCAACGGTAACGGCTGCAAACTCGGTCGCCTTGGGGGCTGGCTCGGTGGCCAGCACCGGCGCCCAGACCAACTACAACGCCTACGCCGTCGGTACATCCACTTCGGCCGGCGAAGTGTCGGTGGGCTCTTCAGGAGCGGAACGCAAGATCACCAATTTGGCACCCGGCAGTGCGCCCACCGATGCCGTCAACGTTTCGCAATTGAAGGCAGTCGGCCAGGATCTTTCCAACCAGGTGGGTGGATTGCGCCGTGACATGTATGGCGCCACCGCCGGCGCCATGGCCATGGCGGGGTTGCCACAGGCGTTTAAACCCGGGCAGAGCGGGTGGGCCGCTTCGGCGGGCACCTATCACGGAGAGACGGCGGTCGCGTTGGGGATTTCCGCGATTTCAGAGAATGGCCGCTGGGCTACGAAGGTGTCCGGGACGGTTGACAGTCGTGGTGGATTTGGTGCGGCAGTCGGGGTTTTCCATCCTTGGAACTGAACGACCACTGTTCCTATTGAACCAGAACGATCCAGGCTATGAAGAACTTCACACGTCTATTCTCCGCACTGATCACAGTGCTCCTGCTGAGCGCAGCCGCTAATGCCGCCGACGCGGTGCCGTTTCCCGAGCGCGATGACGCATGGCTCAAGGAGGGCACGTTCCCGAACGTTGAGAACCTGCACAAGATGATGCCGGGCCTGACCAAGACTCAGGTCTATGCGTTGCTGCAGGAGCCGCACTTTTCCGAGGGCTTCTTTGGGGTGCGCGAGTGGAACTACATCTTCAATTTCCGCACCGGCAAGGGCAATGAATTTATTACCTGCCAATACCAAGTGCGTTACGGCAACGATGGGAAAGTCCAGAGCACGCACTGGAAGGAACATGAGTGCGATGACTTAGTGAACCCGTCTGAGCCCGTCGCCGCCGGGCCTACCGTGACGGAGCATTTCAACGTCGACGACGACGTGTTGTTCGCGTTCGATAAATCGTCAGAGCACGACATGCTTCCAGGCGGGCGTGAGGCGCTGGATAACATCCTGTCGCGCATCAAATCTGGCTTTAGCAGGTTGACCGCCATTTCGATCATCGGGTACACCGACCGAATCGGCTCTGTGACCCACAACCAGGAGCTTTCGCTGGCGCGCGCACAAACGGTGCGGGATTACCTGACGAGCCACGGATTGCCGAAGGGCCCTGTCACCATCGCCGGAGCAGGAAGTTCGCAGCCAGTGGCAAAGGGCTGTCCCGCTGGTGCGGGCATAGACGCCGTCCGCTGCCTGCAACCGGATCGACGGGTGACGATCGACGTGACGGGGCAGAAGAGCCAGAAATAGCCGTGCTGGGCATCCCGCGCGCGTTGTCCAGCATCGCGGGCCTTGGCTGATATTCGCTCCCGAGCTTGCGCGGCAAAGACGCTCCACAGAATGCATGGCTGTGGCGGTAAACTCGCACCGTGCTCTGATGACCTCTTCGCTGTTTCTTTGGCTAAGAGGTTTTCCATTTTGGGCTGTGGGGTCGGGTCAAAAAGCAGAGGAAATTCCACCGGTCGGGTTCCGCTGGGCCTGGCGCACCACGTCGCTACCGCTGGGCAATCCACTTCACGAGCGCATCTTTTCTGGCACGAACCGGAAAAGCGTTAGGCAGCTGTTGCTGCGCATCGAAGTTTCCCCTCCAATTCAGAACAAACAAGCCCGATCGGCGTGCTGCGCAAACCAGCCAGTGCACGAGGACGAGCATCCGCGTGTGATGATCGGCTGGGTGCAGGCGAACTTGTGGCATGAATTCCAGGGCAACAACGAGGCGGACTTTTCGTTGGCCAGTGGCTATGTGGCGTCCCACCCGAGCCGGGATGGGAGCTGGGCGGCGTGGGCGCGGGATTTAGCGCGCGGCTGACGCACACGGCGACAGCCTATGCCCAGGTGAGTTACTTGACGGGTCTCCACAACGACCGCAGCCGTATAGCGGCAAGGGGGGCGGTTCAGCTGGTAAGGGGGCAGGCCCCGAGTCGGCAGCCCTGCTGCTCGTTTGTGGAGCTTCCAAGTCCGACCAGTGGCACGCATTGAGGGCGCCTCGTTGGGCTTTTTGCTTGGCAGCAGGGGCGAATCGATGCAGAGGCTAATGCGCGGCTGCTGTGACACGTCAGACGTCGTGGTTCAACTCCCACTGAACTCCGTGCCGTTGTCATTCAACAAATGCATTCCCTGACATTCTCTGACAATGTTCGACCCCTCCAACATCGCTCTCTGACACGTCCTGACAATCTCGGCGTGGCCAATCTCTTACCCTAGATACAGGGTCACGTCGCAAGAAAGCGTCCGCTAAAGCGCGGCACGCAACGCAGCACACCACCCTCCTGTTTCGGGGGTAGAGCGGTCAACCGCCAGCATGTGCCAGCGAACACGCCGGGCGAGCGGCGTACTTGCGACGAGTCGTACAGAACTAAGAGTTGGGGAATCCATGCCTACTGTCATCGGTCGGGCGGGTGCGTTACGCCTCGCAAAAGCCGTCAATCCTCGCCACAGCGACGTGCTGCACGCACGCTTGAGCAAATCGGCTACCGCCGTATCGCTTGTGCTTGCCTTGCTTGCGAGTTTCCCTGCCCACGCAGGGGAGTCCTCCACCGTGACTACATCTGCCTCTACAGCAGCAGTAGCACTTAAAGGCATTCTCGTCACAACGCGGGATATCACCCGGCCAATCGCGGCTGCGGATTCGGAAGCTGCCCCCACGATTGACAGCCTCTGCGTGCCAGCGCCCGAGGCCGAAAAGGCGCCGGTGCCGGCGGCCCTGGCCGATGCAAAGGCCGTTGCAGAGTATCGCGCCGCGCTCAAGCAAGCAGGCCCCATTGCGTTCGAGCCAGGCAGCCCGATTACCGCTCAGGACGAATTCCGCGCCAGCTTGGCGCCGATGTTAGGGCAGTCCATCACGCCGGAACTGCTGAGCAAGCTGACGCAGCACACGGTGGCCTATGTCAACGCCCATTCGAGCGGGCTCAACGATGTCTACTTCCCGCAGCAGAACGCGGCCGACGGCGTACTGGTGCTGGTGGTGTCGCCTGCGCGCGTGGGCCGCGTCATCGCCAAGGGGCAGCAATATGTGGAGGGCCGCGACCTCGCATGCCGTATTCGGCAACGCCATGGAGAACCGGTCAACACCAACGTCATTGCGGACGATCTCGCGTATCTGAACCGCAACCCGTGGCGCCGCACGGACGTCGCCTTTGCGCGTGGCAAGGCGCCCGGCGAGACCGACATCGTGTTGAATACCGTCGATCAGCGCCCCGTGCGGGCGTTCGTCGGCATGGACAACGCCGGGAGCCGGTTGACGGGCTTGGGGCGCTACCGCGCCGGCGTGAATTGGGGAAACCCATTCGGCTTTTTCGACCACCGGATCGATTTCAGCTATGCCCAGGCGGAGAGCGCCGAGCAGTTCGCACAAGCGACGTTGTCGTATTCGATGCCGCTGGAGAATCGAGACAACCTGTCCGCCTACGTGAGTTGGGCCCGTACGCACGTGAAGCTTGAAGATGGTCTCTTCGATTCGCGTGGCAACAACTTCGTGGCCGGATTCGAATGGGCGCGGCCTCTAGGTATCGATACGCTGTCGCGCACCGGCAACTATCCGGAGCTGTACGCGGGCCTGGAGTACAAGCGAATCGGCAGCTCGCTTGTCTTTGGCGAGATCCCGATTTCCAACTCCGTGCCGGAGATCTTCCAGGGTTATCTGGGTTATCGCGGTGGATGGTCGGATGCATGGGGCCACAACGACTTCGACGGTCGGCTGACCTTGTCCCCGGGCAACCTGTTTGGTTGGAACAACGACAGCGTATTCGAAGCATCCCGTCCTGGCGCCTCAAGCCGCTACGCCAAACTGAACCTGACCTATGACCGCTACGTGCCGCTGCCTGCCGGCTGGCAGATCCATACGGGTCTGAACGGTCAGTACACCAACCAGCCGCTGCTCTCGAGCGAGCAGTTCAATGTATCGGGTTCATCACGCGTGCGCGGCTTCTACGAAGACACGCTGATTGCCGACCGGGCGTTGGTCACCAATCTGGAACTCCAGACGCCGTACGAAACGGTGCCGCTCGGCGGCACATCGGGCCTGCTGCAAGGATTCCTGTTCCTCGATGCTGGTCGGGCCTGGCAGAAGACGCAGATGACGAACGCGGACCTGGAGCGCACCGGCACGGTATTCAACCTGTTGAGCTATGGGTTCGGCGCACGTTTCAACGTCAACCCCTATCTGACCGCGCGTGCCGCCCTGGGTTGGCGCACCGCCGGCCTGACTGGCAAGAGCGGCGTGATCGGCCATTTTTCGATCACGCTGGCTTACTGAACCCTACGAAGGAGAGATTTCGATGCTGACGATCCAGCCCCCGTTTGGCTATCAGAGCCTGAAGCCCCTGAACCGCAACGACTATGTGCGCCTGCTCGCACCGGGCGAAGTCCCGGCGTTCATCCGCAATTCACCGATCGTGCCGCTGAGCTACAGCGAGATCACGGTTGCTGCGTGGCACTACCCGATGGTTTTCGTGCCGGACACGGTCTCGGGCGGCTACACGATGGCTGCTGTGCTGGGCCTGGGCCGCAATAGCTTCGGGCGAGACACTGAAGCGAACCGGCAGGGCTGGGATCCACAAGCTTACGTGCCAGCCTATCTGCGTCGGTACCCCTTCTGCATGGCCACCGTCTCGTTCGAAGACCGGCAGGAGCCAGACCTCATGGTATGCGTTGAGGCATTCCGGGCAACGCAGACAGACATCGAAGGCGGTGTACGGCTGTTCGACGAAAGCGGCGAACCCGGTGAGGATTGGAAGCAGATCGAGGCGTTCCTGCGCGAGTACGAGGCTGATCTCAACGGCAGCCGCGCGTTCACCGCAAAGCTCGCCGAGCTGGACCTACTGGAGCCATTCACGGCCAACGTGGTGCGCCCCAATGGCGAGAGCCAGACGATCAGCGGCATGGTGCGCGTCAGCGAGACGCGGCTAACCGAGCTCGATGCCGAAACGCTGGCGCAACTGCATCGCTCCGGCTTCCTCGGTCGCATTTACATCCACCTGTACTCGCTCCAGCGATTCCAGAGCCTGTTGGTGCGCGAGGCCCATGAGGGTGCCGTAGCTCACGGGAATGATGCTCTCGCTACGTCCGGTACGGCGTTGACGGAATAACCAAACCGCTGCCGCGGCGTTGTGACATTGGCGTTTGCGCCTGACGAGGGATACCGATCATGAAGAACCATCTCGAAAAAACGAACCGTTCGGTTCGGAAATCGTCCCGTCGTGCTCCCCGCAGCGGCCATACTGCGTTGCTGCGCGAGCTGTCCATCGCATTCACCGTCACGTTCGGCGCGGGCGCGCCGTTCGCTTGGGCTGCGCCGCAAGGCGGCCAAGTCGTGGCGGGTGCAGCCAGCATCGGTCAAAACGGGCCGATCACGACCATCCAGCAGCAATCGCAGCGCGCCATCATCAACTGGCAGTCTTTCGGCATCAATCCGAATGAAACGGTGCGCTTCAATCAGCCTGGGGTGAATGCTGCGATCCTGAACCGCGTGACTGGTGCATTGCCGTCGCATCTGGACGGCCTGATGCAGGGTAACGGCAAGGTCTTCCTCGTCAACCCGAACGGCATCGTGGTCGGTGCCAATGGGGTGGTCAACGTACAGGGTGGCTTTGTCGCGTCGACGCAGAATCTGAGCGATAGCGCGTTCATGCAGGGCGGTGCGCTCCTGCTCTCCGGTGGCAGTGACGGCAAGATCGAGATTCTCGGCACGATCAGCACGCCCAACGGCGATGTCACCATCATTGCGCCGAAGGTGTCCGTCGGCACGGACGCGAAGATCACGGCGGGCAATGCAGTGCAACTGATTGCCGCCAATACGGTGACGCTGAGCAATGGCCAGTTCACCGTTATCCCGACGGTCGACGACGCGGGCGAAATGGCCATGCAGGGCGTGGTCAGTGCCGCGAAAGTACAACTGGCCGCAGCCAACAACAACCTGGGCGCGCTGGCCATCAATACCAGCGGCACGATACGCGCGACCGGCACGCAGGCCAATCCGGACGGCAGCCTCAGCATCGTGGCGCAGGGCGCGGGCGGCAATGTAGCGGTCTCGGGTGCCCTCGCAGCGCGCAATGCCGATGGTACTGGCGGCACCCTTGCGGTCAAGGGCAACAACGTGACCGTGAGCGGCGCCTCGATTGACGCCAGCGGCACCAGGGGCGGCGATATCTCGCTGCTTGGCGACACGCAGGCGGGCACCACGTTGATTACCGATACCACGATCACGGCGCGGGGCAGTACCGACGCCGGTGGCTCGGTTCGGACCACCGCCCGCAATGTTGGGCTGATGGGTGCCACGACCGTGGACGCCAGCGGCGCTACGGCCGGCGGTACGGTACTCGTGGGCGGTGGATTCCACGGGCAGGACGACCGGATTGCCGACGCGACGGCCACGACGATTGGCTCGGGCGTCACCCTGTCGGCAAACGGCACGCAGGGCAACGCCAATGCGGGCGAAGTCGTGGTCTGGTCGAACGACGCCACGCGCTTTGCAGGAACGATCCATGCAGCGGGCAGCGGCACGGGCAATGGTGGGCAGGCAGAAGTCTCGGGTGCAGGATCGCTCGACTACCGTGGTTTCGCCGATCTGTCTGGCGGCAGCAATGGCGGCGCGTTTGGCGCGTTGCTGCTGGACCCCACCGACGTGACGATCCAAGCCGCGGGCTCGGACAGCGGTGCGACGTGGAGTGGCGGCGCGGCTAACTTCTCGTCGTCTGGCGGGTCGTCCATCATCACGGTGGCGACGCTGCAATCGCAACTGGCGTCGGCCAACGTGACGATCGATAGCCATGGCGGTACGGGCGGTAACGGTGACATCTCGGTCAATAACGCCGTCGTGATTCCAGATGCGCGCAGTCTGACGCTGAATGCTGCTGGCGATATCAACCTCAATGCAAACGTCACCACCAACAGCACGGGATCGTTGACCAGCTTCAACGCCTACGCCAACCGCAACATCAACGTGAACGGGGTCACGCTGGGCGGTACGTCCGGCCTGTCGTCGGTCACGTTGGTCAGTGGCCTTGGCGCCTACGGCAGCACGACCCAGGCCACGCCGACCCTGAGTTCTACCGCCGCCTGGCTGCCGTCGTATGCGGGTGTGGTGAACTTCGGCGCCGGTTCGACGCTCGACACCACCCGCGGGCTGACGGTGATCACCGGTTGCTCAGTGGCATGCCCGTCCTATGCTGCGGATACCGCGTTGACGTTGGCCAACTCCACCGGCGTGCCTCCTGATTTGACCATCAATGGCGCCGCGGCCGCTGGCAACGTGACCCTCTCGAATACCGACCAGGGTACGGTCTATTTCGGCGGGTTCAGGGACATCAAAGTCGCAGGCCAGGTGGGTTCTGGCGGAGGCCTTTACCTTTACGGGTTGCGCGACATCGCGATCAATGCGCCGTTGCAGATGACAGGCTGGGACTGGATGAAGAGCGAACGGGATGTCTACCTGAACGCCAATGTCACCGGTACCCAGCTGCTTCAGGTGGATGCCGCGCGTGACGTTCACGTGAGCACCGGTGTTCTTCAAAGCGCTGGTGGTTTCGGCGTTCGCCTGTGGGCAGGGCAGCGCGATACCACGGCCGCCGATCTTGCCCTTGGCGCTGGTAGTCTGTATAAGCTCGGCGCGGTCTATTTCAATGGGAACGGGGCTGGGGGCGCGACCCAACTGCAGAGCGACTCCAATATCGAGGTGCTCTCCGGTTGCAAGACCGCAGTGAACTGCCTGTCGACTGACCGAACCGATTTCTTGCCCGCCAATGTCGTGTTGGAGAAGCCGACTGGCGCCACGTTCGGTTCCGTCAGGGTCGAAGGTTTCCGCAACATTACGCCCGAACGTCTGGACCCTGCCACCAACGCCTACGCTAGCGACATCACCGCGACCAACGACATTAATTTTCTGGCGTTCGGGAATCTGACGCTCGACCAGACCGCCTTGACGGCCGGAACCAGCCTGTATCTGCAAGCGGCCGGCGGCAACCCTTCCGATCCGTCACCACGGTCGGGCGCGACGCTGGCGGACTACGCGGGCATCGTCAAATTCACCCAGTACGGCATCAGCCCGATCACGCTGTCGGCGACGGGCGACCTCACGGTTATCTCCGGCACGGATGGCACGGGTACTTCGTTGGGTGGGGCAGGCGGTACGTTACCGAGCGGCGGTGCCTATTCAGGCAGCCGAACGAATCAGGCCCGACCCGATTTCAACGATGCATCGACGCCCAACAACATCACGCTCAAATATGGTTCGTCCGCGAACGCTTTCAGCGGCAATGTGACCATCCAAGGCTTCCGGCAGACCCTGCTTAATCTGGACAATTTTGACGGAACTCCCGCGACCAGTCTGACTGCCAATGGCGGTATCAATGTCTTGGCGTATGGCGATGTCATTCTGCCGACGCAGATGCAGTACGTGCGGGCACTCGGTAGCAACGCCTCGGTCTTCCTCCAGTCCGGTGGCGGCGGTCCCGGCGCGGGGCTGGTCGGTCAGGTGATCTTCACGAACCCCAATCCGGTCATCCAGTCGGACAACTGGGTCTGGGTCAATTCCAGCGTGGATTCGACTGGCAAATTTCTGGATTTCAGGGGCGGCAATGGTACGTTGACGGGAGGCTACGGCACGGGGCAGCCGATCCTGCTGCAATACGCACCGGGCGAAGATAGCTTTGGAGTTGTCGGGATCACCGGCTTTCAGAATGCCGATATCTATGCTTTTGCAAGCAGCGTGGCAGCGCCAAGCGTCGCCAGCTTCGATCCGTCGGTTCCGTTCAAAATCAGGGCAGGCGCTCCCGCCAACTCGTTCATACGCGTAGCAAAAGACCTGACGCTGCACAATGCGACGTTTACCGCTACGGCGGGCAGCGGGCTGGATTTGTCGGCAGGAGAGTGCTGGTGGTCGTGCAGCAACAATAACGATGGTGTGCTGACGTTTAGCGCACCCGCCACCATTTTCACGGGGTGGTGGAACTCCATCAATCTTTCTAACGACAGCAGTGGCCGGGCGACCACCACCACCAATCCCAACGGCACAGACCTGACTAACGTCTCGTTCACCAATATCGGGAAGCTTCCCACTACACCGCTGACCGCGTCGATTGGCGGCTCGACAGTCACGCTGAACGCGCCCGTCACGCCGGTGCTGAACAACCTGACCATCAACGGCTTCCGCAATGTGGATCTGAAGACCGGCAGCAGCACGGAGCCGCTCAGCGTTACCAACCTGAACATTCTGCCGAACGGGAATTCCATCCAGGGCGACATCAAGGTCGATGCCAACGTCTACGCCAGCAACCAGGTCTATCTGACCGGCAGCAGCATCAATACCGGTTCGAACATTATCAGCAGCCTGGCCCCCGCCAACGCCAGCTACGACGCGCGGTTCTTTGCGACTGGTCTCTCGACCGTGTGGGGTGAGGCGGCGCAGAACAGCACGATCAACACATCGAGCAAGAACAACAACAAATCGGGCGGCATGCAGATTGGCAATGCCGCAGCCGGCACGACGATGACGATCAACGACCGCGACAGCGTCGTCATCGGCAGCTTTGGCGCAACGACCGATCAAGGCAATATCGTCGTCAACGCGCAGGGCGATATTGGCGTCAATGGCGACATCGTGCGCACCGGTGCGACCAACCCGGCAAGCATTACGCTCAATGCCGACAAGAATCTCAGCAGCATCTTCACCGGGTTCGACGCCTATGATCAGGGCACGGTCAGCGCCGCAGTACAGGCGCAGAATGTTGCCGGCGGCGACGGTGTGGGGGTGACGTACTTCCTCGCGCCGGTTGAGCGCGTGGTGCCGATCTACAAAGAGGTGGTGCTCCTGAGCCTGCAGAGCACCAACGCGGCGGGCACCGACTATGTTGCGCCGACCGACCCCGGCTGGAATGCAGCGAAGACGCAGTACACCGTGAGCAGCAGTTCGCCTGCCGGCCTGCTGTTTTACTTCCCGGTGGGTACGGTCGTGACCCCGGGGCAGACCATCCTGACCACGGGCTTCAACTCCGCCATCGCCCTCATGGCCAACTATGCCAAGCCTGTGACGAGCGGCGGCCAGCAGGTGTATGTGGTGACTGGTTATACGACCTCGACCGCAGCGCAAGCACAGATGACCTCGCTCGGTTTTGGGGTCAATACGGTCTCCGGTACGGTCAACAACGGCGCGACCGGCACGACGTTGACGTCAACACTCAACCGGACCAGCTTCGCCGTGGCTGGCGACAATCCCGTGGTCGACGCGCTCGTCACCCCGACAGGCGATCCGGTTGCGGGAACCTATGCGTTGGGTGTTGCCCAACAGTTCTATGTGGCGGCCGGTGGCAATCCCGTCTATCCCGATGCCTCGTGGAATGTGCGTGTGACTGGTCCGGTGACGGTGCAGACCCAGCTTGGCAATATCGTGGTCAAGTCGGGCTCTACCTACGCCGATTCCTACCAGGGTTTCCATACGGCCGGTGATACCGCCGATGTGCGACTGTCGTCGAGCGTGCCGGCCGCCGGGCAGGGTCTGGGTCACCCTGAGAACATGCAGCAGAACCTGGTGACCAAGACTGTTAACGGCAACGTGCTGATTGGCGGCTATCGCGACATCATCGCGCTGGACGCAAACGCCGTCCAGCCAACCGGCACGGGGAACATCAGCCTGATCGCAGGGCGCGATTTGCTTCTGCAGGACAATATCGGCGTCGCCAACAGCGGCACGTTGACGCTGGGTGCCGGCAACATGATCCAGCAGACGGCAGGCAAGACCATTGCTGCGAACAACTTGGTATTGCTGACGGGGCGCGGCTCGAACAACTTGCAGACGGACGTCAACAATCTCGCCGGTTATCTGCAGATGCCAAACGCCGCCTACACAGGCGCGCTCGCGGGCGGGACGACACCGACCGGGACGCTGGAGGTGACCAACGACAAGACGCTGACCGTCTCGTCGGCCATTCCAGCGAATCCGGTGGCGGGGGCGGTCACCTTCACCACGAATGGCCCGCTCTTCAGTAACACAACGGCACTGCAGCCCAAGGGGCTGACGACGTCGACGCTAGGTGGCCCCATTGCGGGCTCGATCGAGCTGACGACCACCTCGGGCAATCTCAACATCAACGCGCCGGTTACCACAACCAACACGGGCGGCGAGATCAACATCAAGGCCACCGCCGGCAACGTTGCGCTGAACGACAACGTGACGACGACGGGCAACGCGTTTGTTCAGTCGGGGCAGGCGATCACGGCCAACGGCGGCACGTTGACGGCCAACGGCGCAGTCCTGACTGCGGGCACGACGGTTGGTACCGCAGCGAGCCCGGTACAGACCGCTGTCAACACCCTGGCGGTTGTGTCAGGCGGCAATGCCTACGTGAGCAACAGCGGGTCCTTGACCGCTGCGGGCCAGACGAGCAACAACGGCAGTCTGTCGGTGACCGCCAGCGGCGGCACGCTCACGGTCGGTTCAGTCAACCTGCAGCCGACCATCGTGAACAATGCGCCTGGCGCCAACCTCACCGGCATGAACGCGAACGGTAGCGGCGCAGTCACGCTCGCGGCCACCGGTTCCACGGGCGATGTCGTGTTTGACGCGACCGCGCGCAGTGGCACCGGCACCGTATCGGCCACCGCCGGCCGTAACATCGTCGAAGGCCAACCGGCACTTGGGCCGGGTGCGGAGACGCGCACCAGCGCAAACCTGGCGGTTGCAACGGCCGGCAACGTGGTGCTGAATGCCGCCAACACGATCGGTGGCGACGGCGTCTCGACGATCAACCCGCTGTCTGTCTGGAGTGGCGGCACGATCAGTGCAACGTCGGCGGGTACCGCCAACGCGTCCGGCACGTATCTCGACGTGCTGGATACAACGGGCGCAGTCACGATCGGTGGCAGCAACGTCCAAATCAACTCGGCACACAACGTCGACGTGACGGCGATCGCGAGCACGACAGCGAACTCCGGCAACCTGATTGTGGCCGGCCCAGTTGCCGCACAGAACGCCGGTTATGTGCGTCTTGCTGCTGACCGGAACGAAACCGTAAGCGGTCCTGTGTCGACCACTGGAGCTGGCGACGTGGTGCTCACGGCCGGACTGACCGGCACCGGCAGCGTCACGCAAACCGCCGGCGGCACGCTGTCGACCGGCACGGGCGAGATCAACGTTAAGGCGGTGAACGGCATTACATTGGGTGCCAACGCAACGACCGGCGGCAACATCGTCACACAGGCTGGCGGTGCGATTGCGTCGACGGGCGGCACGCTGACCGCCACTGGCGTGGCACTGCAGGCCGGTACGACGATTGGCGCCGCTGGTAGCGCGATCAACACGGCAACCAGTACGCTCGCGCTGAGTTCGTCCGGCAATCAGTACGTGTCGAACACGGGCAATGCAACGCTGGGCGCGCAAACCGGCAGCAATGGTTCGATCAATGTAACGAACGCCGGTGTGCTGACCGTCGGATCAGCATCGGTGGTGACCGGCATCACAGTGCCGGGTCTGACGGGCGGCATCACCGCTGTTGCGCCTGGTGTCGCCGTTACCGGTGTGACGGCCAACGGCACGGGCAACGTGAACCTGACGGCGACCGGCGCGACGGGCGACATTGTGACCACCCAAGCCGTCAGCTCGGGCACCGGCAACATTGTCATGACGGCCGCGCGCAACGTGACCGACACGGCCACGGGCTCAGTGTCGACGGGCGGCAGCGGCACGATCGGTGTCACTGCTCAAACGGGTAGCATCACGATGGCCAACGGCGCGTCATACACGACGGCTGGCGGCAACATCACCGCCACGGCGGCGAACAACATCGCGCTGGCACAGGCAAGCACGGGTAGCGACACGGCCGGTACGGTGACGCTGACCGCGAGCAATGGCGCCATCAGCAACAACCGCACGGCGGGTGCGAACAACATCACGGCAGGGACGCTGAACGCGACCGCAGCGACGGGCGTGGGGGCGGGGGCGCTGGACAGCGCGACCGCACTGACCACCGACATCGCCGTGCTGGGCAGCAAAGTGACAGGTGCAGGCGACGTGGTGGTGGACAACACCAATTCGGCGCTGCTCACGCTGGGTAACGGCACGCTGACGAACAGCGCGGCAAACGGCAACGTGCGCGTTGCGACGGCCGGTGCGGTCACGACCGGCAACAGTGTGAGTGCCAGCGGTACGGTGCAGCTGATCACCGGGGATACGGGCGGTACGCTGGCAAACAACGTTGGGACGGTCACGCTGGCAAACAACGTGACAGCCAGCACGCTGGATATCAATTCCGGTGGTCTGGTGCAGCAAACTGGCGGCACGATCTCGGCGGCGACCACCCTGGTGGACGCCACGCGATACACCAACGGCTCCGACGCGACGTTGCTCAATGGCAGCGGGACGCTGACCGAGAACGGATCGAGCGTCACCGGTAACTACACCATCGCCACCGCCGGCACGCTTAACCAGACGGGTGCGACCACCGTGGGCGGCAACCTGACCGAGACCGGCTACACCGGTGGCACGGTCGCAGGCACGGTGACGGTGGGCGGCAACTACAGCGGTGTGAACACGTTCGCCGGCAGTGGCAGCGTCACGAGCGGTGGTAGCAACACGACAATCAACGCGAACGCCGCGACGACGGGCGTGGTGATGGCGACCGGTCCGGGGCCGAACTTCGATCTGTCGAGCGCCAACCTCGGCAACAGCACCAACATCACGGTCGACCTGCGGGGCCAAACTGCGACGGTCGCCGGCAACACACCGGCCATCCTGCTCAACAGCAGCGGCAGCAACAGTCTGGGTACGGTCACGGTCAAGACCGCAAAGCCCGTGACAGTGACGGTGGCGACGCAAGACTACAACCTGGTGCAGAGTTCGGCGATCGACATCGGCACGCATACGCTGACGGTCAATGCGGTGGCGGGCAGTGCAAGCAGCCCGACGCTGCAGGCGACGCCGGGGACGATCCAAGTGCCAGGCACGCAAGCTGGCATCAACTACAACGCGGCCAACAACGCGCTGAACGGTGGTCTCGGCAGCCGCATCGTGCTCAACAACGCGGGCAACACGATTGGCGGGCTGAGCATTGCGAATGCCGAGTCTGCGAACGTGGTGACCACGGGCAATCTCGCGCTAGGCAACGTGACGCTGAACAATGGGTTGTCGGCCACCTCGACTGGTGCGGCGATCACCCAGGTGGCAGGGACCGCCGTGGCGGCGCGCACGCTGGACCTCACTGCGGTCAACGGCATCGGCACGAACGCAGCACCGATCGACTTCAATACAGCCGCGGCAGTCAGTGCAGGCGCGCCCCCCGTGCTGGCGACGACCGACGGTGCAGGCAGCACCTTCGTGAATACCACGGGCCAGGTGCAGTTGGGCGGCAGCGCCTACAACGTGACGGATACTTCCACGGCGACCGCCGCGACGCTGACGACGGCCGCGAACAGCACAACGGGCGGCAACCTGAGCGTGGTGGCTGCGGGGCCAGTGACGACGGGTCAAACTGTCAGCACCGGTGGCAACGGAAACATCAACATCGATACATCGGCGGGCTCGGTGACGCTGTCGAACACGGTGACGGCAGGCGGC
>JGI25154J39366_1000468_pt1 | contig 21123 bp, 17 predicted proteins | sample AraplaL_Col_mTSA_FD_39366 | JGI IMG/M metagenome (IMG submission 39366) | reverse complement strand
ATATGCGTACTCTGGAATGCATATTGGCCTTGGACACACCTCCCCCTGCGTCGCTGCGGCTCGGGCAGCGCTTGCTGGTTCGGTTTGTAGCACCGTAAAGCCAATTTTGCTGGACTGATGTTTATAATTAAAACCCATTAAAAATTAAACTGTTGACACGGGCGCAGCAAAGAAATGAGGTTATTAGCTGTGGACCGAAAACTGATTGGCCGCATATTTACAGGATACATAGCTCGAACCTGAAAATTTCTTTGACATAATAAAAAAGCAAAAGTGCTTTTGCGAAGCCAGTACGGAAATACGAAGTGCAATGAAGCATGCTAAACCAGAGCTTAAATTGAATGCGATATCCAATACTACAAATTGAAGTTAATGCACTCAAACAAAATACCATCAACAACCTTATTAGATATGCTCGCAAAGCATAGGGGGGAGCTAACCCAGCACTAGGACACTATGGATAATTCATACCCAAGCAGAATATTGCTAGTTGAGGCTGATAAAAATTCAGCCAAGTTAATGGCCCACTTCCTAATGCTGCACCATTTTAACGTGGAGACTGTACCTCGGGGAGATGGTGCGCTGTCCGCATTACTGAATTTTAATCCTGAAATTGTTTTACTAGATATTGTAACATCCGAATATAGCGATCTTCAGCTGTGTAAAAAGATTCGAAGCACCTCGGACGCTTCAATTATAATTACGACTGCCAACGGAGATAACCTAGATCATATCTCAGAGTTAGAGGCAGGTGCAGACGACTACGTAATCAAACCCATCAAGCCTGCCGCATTATTAGCTCGACTGCTTGCTCTGCAGCGTCGGGCAGCCCGGCTCAAAAAATCATGACGGTGGAGTTAAACAAAAAACTTTAAATTAATTCCGCAAAATAGCACCCGTCGTTTAGCTAAGAATACTATATTGTAGCGTCAGAAAGCGTTCTTGCGGAAAATCTCAAATCACATCAGAGGCATTATGCTAAACAGGCATTATCCTAGCACTCATAGTACAACCATGAAACATAACTGGAATATAATGGAAACATACTAATGCGGAGAGGCAAAATAAAACGAAGGCAGCTTATTTAACAATATGCATGTGACAAATAAGTTCCTTGAAGAATATTCGAATGATTTACTTTCTGCTCGGAAACGTATGTGGCTTGACTACTAGTGCCTTGTACAAAAAACTGATCTATTAGCGAATGGGCGTGTAAAAATGTAGCGGACGCTTGGCTTACATAAGCAGATCCTATCGAGAGCGAAAGAGTGCCGATTGTAAGCCAAGCATGACATACAAAACCCTTTATTTAGATCCCCTGCCAACCCGAACTCCTAGTAGATAAACCAGAGTATATTTCATACATTTCAAATTCCGACACTAACATTACTTTTGTGTAAGGGATCAGGGCCGTGATCGGCGCGTAACGGTAGTTAGTGCTGCACAATCAACTTATCAGCGGTCTCTGCGGGAATGCGCAACACAATAAATTGATAGAGTTTTTTCGAATCAATCTAACTTCAGTAAGTCGGCTTTACATTACATACCAATATATTTGATGGAACACTCCAGAGAGCGCATTTCTCGGCTCTAAGCAGAAAATTCTCCATGCAGTGGGACAGTTGTTTATACATATAATAGCGGCGCCGATTTCGCTTTGCGTTTCAGGCTCCTCATATTAATTTACGAGAAATCGCGTGAACTATTCCCCTCTGAAAAAAATTAGCCGCCGTTGGGGTTGTAGACATCGACTAAAATATGCAGCATACGCATTAGGATGCATAGTTGCAGCTTTTGTTGCTATGGACTTATTAAGTCCAACTTCCATCCCTTCGTTAACGGAGAAGCAGCACTTTTTTAGATCGAGTATTATGGCTAAATGGCATAGCGGTGATTTGATAATACTAATACGCCACGAGGAGCGATGCGATCGCTCTAACGGCCCTTGCCTGGGGCCGGCCGACGGTATCACTATAAGCGGCGCGGCTTCTGCTGCGCTGCTGGGTGAAAAATTGCGGGCCCTTGGCGTGGAGAATAGCGACGTATGGAACTCACCCTCAACTCGTACATCTCAAACTGCATTTTATATTTTTGGGAAAAATCATTCTCTCTCAGAGCCGAGAGGAATCTGCGGCAGCGCAATGAATGAAAAACTGATTGCAGCAAAGGCGCAGCATCGTAATCTATTGTTGGTAACGCATAGCCAATGCATCAGTGATCTTGCGAAAAACTTGAATTATCCTCACATTCCTCGTGCCGCTTACGGCAGTGCATTAATAGTGGAGCTTACTAAGGCAGGCAAGTTAAAACTGCTAGGAGTTGTGGATAAAAAAGACTGGTTGCAGCTATTAGAACAATAATAGATGAAATGATTATTCCTAACATGCATATATCCCTGAGCAGGAAAGGCTCAACAATACTTTATTGAAGAGGGAAATATCCCGACCAGAATTGATGCATTCAATGATTAAAAACAAAAGCATAGTAAGATTTACAGAACCCTGTTGAGACCGTGACAAATCGCACCATGAGCGATTGCATCTAAGCAGGATATTATTCTCCCGCCTTAATAGAAAACTAATCTATGTATAAATGAGATTGTAAGGATGAGTATTATTTCAGTTATGCACCTCGCACCAGTTACAACTCCCGACTTATAAGCGCAACTTATAAATCATGAAAGCTTTCTTTTTCCTCAATGGGGCTATAGCGCTTCGAGGAATGTGTTGAGTTTTTTAAGCGGGAATGAGTGCCTAAGCACTAAGCTTTCATAATGAGGACTTCAATATGTTATTGTTGCTTTATCTTGTCGGTATCACAGCGGAAGCTATGACTGGTGCTTTGGCCGCGGGTCGTCGAGGTATGGACTGGTTTGGTGTTATGTTTATTGCGTGCGTGACTGCACTTGGTGGCGGCTCAGCGAGAGATGTGCTGCTTGGCAACTATCCATTAACTTGGGATAAACACCCTGAATATTTGGTATTAACCGCAATTGCAGCGTTGGTGGCAATTATTATTGCGCCCTTAATGTGGCGCCTGCGTCAGCTATTTCTAATTTTAGATGCTGTTGGTTTGATGATTTTTACATTGATTGGGTGTATGACAGCTTTGGAAGCGGGTAAAAGCTTCTTGGTCGCCTCAATTAGCGGCGTCATTACAGGAGTGTTTGGAGGTATTTTTCGGGATGTCTGCTGTAATAATATAGCACTTATTTTCCGTAGGGAGGTTTACGCATGCGTATCTTTTCTATGTGCGTGGCTCTACATGCTATGCCTATATTTGAATTTGTCCAGTGATTTGTCCATTGTCATTGCGTTTTCTATTGGCTTGCTTACGCGCCTTTTGGCCATAAGGTTCAATTGGGAGTTGCCGAAGTTTTTTTATAAGGACTACTGTGCCCCGCCCCCGAAATAAGAAAGCTCATTTTGGCGGCGGGATATATTACCGGATAATAGCTGAGCGGATCGAGAGCGCGGCGCACTAGTTTCATTTATGTGCACCTTGAACTAGCCGCTTACAAGATTAAATAATTTATGTTGCCCAGCGCTACACCGATGATCACTGCAAATAAGCGCTTTCGACGGACTACCAGCCATTAAGTAACTTGGCGAATAAATGTGTTGGTATGTCATAGTAGTTTGACATGGGTTAATGCATTCAACACTGCAGACACTCACCCAGTATAGCAAATTATATTTACTGGATATATGGTAGCTGGGCGGAAGATAGCGCATCATCGATGTCAAATCGTTCGATGCCCCTCCTGCCCGCCTCTTTACACCTTCAGTCTAAATAAACATTTTTTGATAGCTCCGGTACATTTTCCACTTTTGAAGTCAACAGGTTTAGTTAATGGGAAAACTATTAAGCATCAGTGAAAATCACGATCCCGATCTGCAATGGATAGGGTTGCCTCTTGAATCAGATGTTGAATAAACCAAAAACCACACACCGAAAAATAAATAAGTTCTAATATTTCATATCGCTCAATGGGCTCATCACTTAGCGCAAAAGATAACCAAATCCAAAGTGTCCACAAAGTAAACCCAATACTCACTCCAAATCTGATTGACAGCTGAACAACCTGATTAAGGTTAAAATACTTTAGGTTCCGAATGACGGTAATCATAGCGGTTACGGCCGCTATAGTTAACATTACAAATATGATATTATGCAGCATATAATTTCACTCTCGCTAGATAGACTTTGATTTTTGTAGCGCGCTTATAACACGCAGTATTATCATCTACAAACCGGCTGTGAATTTTTTCCGTTTCCTCAGTAGTGGAACCACACCTTTGTCATGGCAAATTACCATCACCCAGTCTCTGATGCGAGGAACGACAATGTGGTGTGATGCGTAATCGGGGGGTTTATATATTCCCGCGCTGGGGATTCCACTTTTTCACAAAACCTCCTAATTCCAAGTCAGAATCACATCCGTATAATTTTTGTATCATCAACTATGCTATTGAAAAAACAATAATTGCACAAGCTTTCACATCCAAACACTGGCGCTTCAAGCATCGGTTCTATCCTATTACTCTCCGCGCAGTCCGCAACATCTACCTGACGTTAAAAGGGTAGTCGCCAGGGAAGTCCGAGCTTCGAGCTTACATAAATTTAACTTCGACGATAAGTTTAGCATCACTAAGACCCAACTATCCGAAGATCGTGGACCGCGGTTTCGAAGCCAATCTTACGGCAATCTGACATATACTTATGTTAACGGCGACACACCTGAAAGGATTGGGCGCTCATCGGGACGGATGCAGCGATGCCCGATCCCACTTTCAATATGTTCACACGCACAGGGCGCTGGCCATGCTAAGCTTTTCACCTGCTCGCGTTCTAGCTGACCCTGAATGTAGTGCTCCCAATTTTCTCATGCGTACATCACATATTTGTCATGATGCAAGCCAAAAGCAACGTCGAAAAGCGTTAATCGTCCGGAAGCCAGTAGCCTTTCGACAGTACGGCGATGGCATGATCGCCAGAATCTAAATGAACAGGAAGAAAACTGTACTTGGCCCCATAATCTACATTTGTAAGCTGTCCCCGTAATTGAGTTAACATGTTCTGACGGAAGTGCAGTGAGGCTTCCCTTCTGCCTAAGCGTCATAAATTAGAAACATCCTAGACCCCACCCGACGAGGCCATCGTACTGATAACGCAGGATCTCGACGGGTTACTAGAGCTTAATGCAATAGTCCGCGCAAGGCTTTAACTGTAGATTCGCTGCGTGCCGAGTACAACTCGGGCATACGGACCTTGCTGATCACCCTGACCTGCTCAAGCACATGCTCTTAACGGGCAGCTACTTAGAATGCTAATTCACCGCGCGTGTTTTTCCAACATAGATGTCGCGTCCACCGGCATACGACGTGTCTTTGCTTACCAAAGTTAGATATATTTAGCGGTAAGATACGGCGTCCCGTTAGGTTTCCAATTGCGTGTCTCGCCTGAGCAGCGCTGTGGTCTATCCCCGCTCGTCAACCGGCATTTCCGATCTCGGCAAACCAAAATCTCTCGTCTTTCCCTTCATGACGTTGAACCGATTTTACCAAGCACATCCAGTTATGACGGCGCACAAGGTGGTATTGGGTCATTGAGCTCCTCGCCCGTGTGCGCGTATCATCCAAGTTGGTAAATTCCACCTGCGGACAATATTTCAGTGTCATAGACAGTGATTTCGAGCAATGGTCGTCGTTGCCACCGCGAGACTGCATCATGCCTAGGCCGTGTATCTTTGCCGATAGCCTTACCGACTTCATAATGCACTGTGAGCGCTACGTGAGATTGGCTTTGGTACACCTACAGGATCGCTGGAAAGTTGTCTTAACGGACGGTACTCACCCTCTGGCTTTCATCGGTGCGTACGAGTCCAGACAGCAGATGATAGTAAGCGTCGTGCCCCCTAGAGGGGCAGAAGCGACGGAACTATATGCAGGCGCACGGACACCAAATCGCTCAACAAGCATAGTCTGGTGAACTTCTGTTAAAATGCTATATTCTTTTTTTAAAGCAAATAAAAGGGCTACTGGTGACAGCAGCCCTCGAATTCAAAGCTTGATAGCCATATATATACTCAACAGGAGTGTAAAAATCTCATCATACGCCGATGTTCAGCCATCGCCTGGATTCCTACGCCACTCGTCGCCGCTAAGGTAATTGGTTTCGCGCTTACTTATAAGAATATACTAAGTGATGAGTGCATCGACCAGATCTTATGAATGGACATAATTGTCCAGAGTTTTCGGTACCCCTAAATGCAGCTCGACGTATGGTTTTGTCCGCTTCTCTTGATCCATGCTGCCTAAGGCGCTTACTAATTTTCCCGAATCAGCTTTATTGAGCAAAAAGCGCCTTACAAATAAAGATGCCCTCACTACCAGCTCACTCAAATTTCAGTCTGGCACTTACCAGGGCGACTTTGTACTGCAGCTAGGCTGTTGTACTTGTCTATTTCGATCCGCCGCACCTGGTCAGTAATTATCCATCAAGGAACACTCGCGCATGAAGTTATGCTGGCGCTCTGCCCACGCGCTGAATACTAGCTTATTCAGTTAGTGTTTTTTATTGAAGACCATTTCTTAATGGTTCGATTGAATGATTGAAGCAAGACCCAGAGGGGTAGTCAGCGCCAAGCATGTCGCCTGGCGAATGAACGGAGCGATACCAAGGCCCTGGCATCTTCAAGTCGCAGCCGAGCGCTCTAGAGGCACTGTAATCGTTTGGTGCACAGGCTGTGCCCATCAGGGAGCACTGTTGCGCCCAGTACAGTACACCCACTTTAAATTGGCACGTCAGCACAAGAAAGACGGAACGCCGGTAGTTCATACCACTTGAACTTTGCTCCAGCACCCTTCTTGGCGAAGCGAACCTCAGCGATGGCAGCACCCATAGCGTCAGCTAGGTAACGCTCGTCAAATGAGCTATGCCGAAGGGGAGCTGTCAAGATTCACGCGCTCTCCCAATAGCTTCATGCATCTGACGTCGGTCTAATGAACCGCAAGGCCCAGCCAACATCTTCAGCTTGGGTGCGCAAAGATCCTCCTCGTCGTCGGTAAGAGTTGTTGTTATTTTCTATGCTCACTATGTGCCGAACGATCCAGAGAATGCTGTAAATTGCCGTCATCGAGTTCCTGTTGTTTCAGCAAGCAGGTTGAATATGCTTCAGTATCTCGGTGGAATCCATATGCATCACATTTTTTCTCATAACCTTCTAACGCCCACTGATCCAGTTGCTGGTCCAAGGAGCAGCCCGAGAACATTAGAAAGGCTGCTGCTAATAATATTTCCTTCATATTGTAAAAGTAGCCTCTCACTGGTGAATGAATAAAGTAAAACCTGCGCGAATGTGAACTCCACTTCAAGTTAATACATTCAAACGGAACGACAGCTCGCCTCCCGCCGGCAGATTCTACGCACGATTGTGCCGAACTCGGCCAGCTATCGTATCGCATCCTACAAAAATCTACATTGAGTAAGGTTCACACTGATATCATGTTTCGTAGAAAAAACTACGTTTATCAACATTCAATGCTGCCCATTGTTCCGAGCACCTTTGCGCTGACTATTCCACAGGTGCCACCATGAACACAAGCACTACTGGGGACGCGTACTTTCCGTGCCGGCTGCTCGATACAATAGCGGATTAACCCACCGTCCATGCTCAGCCGAAAATAAACCTCGAAAACAATTAAAAATAAAACCAATCCGCACTGAGAATAAGACAAGAGAGATAATACAAGCTTGTAATTTTATAGCGAGCAATACTTAGACAGGGATATTGTGAGTTTACAAATGACCGCCAATCGTAATCAATTATCTGTGGATTTCTAGGCGTTATTAACAATAATATATACTGTTGCTGGCGGATTTTTTCCAAGCCAACTCAAACAGTAATCGTCAACCTCTATCCATGATTCTCCTGGTGATTGATGACAGCAGATCAAAGCAACGCAAATACCATTTACGTCCAGCTTGATAAACTTCGAATATCTTTTTTTGCGATTCACCCACAATTTTATTTTCATCATTGCAGGAACTCGTGACACTATAAGCAACCCAATCAGGAAGAGCACAATCGAATAAAGGAATGGCTTTAAAAGCATAGGATCACTAATAATTTAATTAGGCTGTCGCGTAATAATAAGCTATGTCGCAAGTGCTACACATAGGAAAATTCTGTGATTGACGTAGAAGCTTCTATGCGATCACAGGGAAGCATGAGAAAATAGTTGCGCTTAGTCCAGTGATTGTTTTAAATCAATCATCGATCGTTCCAGTTTTTTGACAGCAAACCTAACGCGACCGAGATTTTTCTGACCGCATTCCCATTCGATTTTCTCACAACTCTCGATTACGTCATGCAGCTCAACAAGCTGCGCTCCCCCCTTTATTTTGTGGGCAAGTGCAGCTATCGCGTTGAAGTCGTTGGAATGATAAAGTTTACGTAAACAACGCAAATCCTCCAAATTGCTAGTTCGCAAGTGGTTAATGAGTTTTTTTACCTCAACCTCATTGCCTTGCGCAAGCGCCTCAAGATGCTTGAAATCCATCAAGCCTCCCTGCGGGCCAGAACCCTTTCTAGAAGCTGGATCGATATATGCATTTGCACTTGGTGCTATTCTCGCAACACCCACATGTACGCTAAGATCATTCAGACGCAGTGGCTTAAATAGACAATCGTCCATCCCAGCCTCTAGACAACGCAAACGCTCTTCTGATCGCGCATTAGCTGTAAATCCCAAAATTCGGCATCTACGCTGATTTGTGATCATCTCTTCGGCCCGAATCTTAAGTGCTAGTTCCTCGCCGCGCATGAAAGGCATACTAATATCGGTGATTACAATATCAAAACACCCTTTGCGCCAGGCAGCTAAACCTTCTACCCCGTCATTAGCGCTTTGTACATCATGCCCGAGGAATTCCAACTGCTGGGTCAACAGCAGGCGATTTGCTGGATAGTCATCAACAACGAGTATACTTAATCTGTTGGTCAGCAAAGTGTCTACGTCAGGCTCAGTATTTATGAAAGGCAACGCAGGTAGCGTTTTTAGTTGAAGGCTGAAACTCACCAAAGTACCCTTACCTAACTCGCTCGAAAGCTCTAGCCCCCCCCCCATCATCTCACTTAAACTTTTGCTTATTGCCAATCCAAGGCCAGAACCGTTTCGAGCGCTTTGATTGTTATTGCTTGCTTGAGAAAAGGGGGAAAACAACTTACGCTGATCTTCAAGACTTATGCCAATTCCAGAGTCTCTGACTAATATTAGTAGAGACAGCAGGTCCTCACTCAAACTTTCCACTTTAACCTCTAGGCTAACCCCACCAACTATCGTAAATTTAATTGCGTTGCCCAGTAAGTTGGATATAACCTGCTTGATTCGTAACGAATCACCCCAGACATCACAGTCTGCGGCCGAGTCAAAGCTAAAGTCGAAAAATATCCCTTTTTGCCTGGCACCGCCATCAAACATACGTACAACTGATTCGATAGTTTCTTTTAGCCCCATGCGAGCCGGCGTAAGAGACAGGCGACCGGATTCTATTCTCGCTATATCAAGAATATCCCCGACCAAATTCTGTAATTCGCGCGCTGCGCCAGCCGCGACTTCAAGAGATAGAACGTCGCTAGGCCGTGTCTCAGTATTTTTTAGCATCATCTCAAGCGTGCCAATAACCGCGTTCATAGGCGTACGGATTTCATGACTCATTATAGCTAGAAAGGTGGTTTTGGCACGATTAGCCATTTCAGCTTCATCTTTAGCCTCTTTTAATTCATCCAGCATCTGCTGCCGCTCCCCAATATCAATCCAGCCGCAAATCACTCCTTTAATCATGCCAGCAGCATTGGTGTATGGAAGCACCCAATGGTATATAGTTAACTCCTTTCCACAATTCATGGTTATGACCCTATCCCCAGATATGGAAACGCCTTCACTCATTGCAGCGGCATATAGATTTTTAAGGAGTTCAGCTGAACGCTCGTCGAGTAGCGTTGCGCTCATTGGCTTACCGATTACTTGATCTCGCTCAAGCCCTACCGCTTTCAAATAACCGGTATTGCAGATCAACATTACACCTTTACGATTCCTGACATAGATGGGATGAGGCGTACCGTCGATAACCGAACGCATGAATATCATCTGCTCAAGCAGCGCACGCTCAGCTTCTCGTCGTTTTTGAATTTGCCGGATGAGATACCCCACCCAAAGCAACGCAGATAACATGATACTGATGCTAACACTAAAAAACTCTATAATATCTTGATGATCTTCCATTGACACTTACTCATTTGCGATCACGACCGAGGAAATTTTCAATTTATATCAATTAATATTTAACACTGTTACTAGCAACTACCGCTAAGCATCATTAGGCTTATTAAGCGTTGCATTGATGAGGGGACTACCGAGCGGTCGCCTTTTGTTGGTATTTAAAGCCTAATTACTTCGATGCTGCTGTCGTTTCATTGAGTAAAACTACCGAAACACCAGAACCTGGACTAGATTTGGTTGATCTTAGTCAGCAACATGAGCACGACCTTGCAATATTTAGTCATATTGCTCTCGATTTATTTAGGTGCTAGCAGGCTGATAGATATTTATTGAGTGTTTGTACGCACTGCTTTAGATGAAGTTACAGTAGTCCCAACAACTCTAATATAAGGCTGCCGATCATTTTTTGTGTTGTGCAGTTTTATGCTTTGTTTGCAGCCCGCCGCCTAAAAATTATCAGTACTCACCGAAAGCTTAATTCGCTTCATAGTAAACTGCCATAGCGTACTCTATCATTACCAACGTGAAATTCATTATTTACATGAAATACCAACGACAGTGAGCCAATGATATTCCGGACAATCTGTATAAATACAATATTGGACCTAAATATAACGCCTTACCTTCACAAGCATCGAACAATAGGTATCTCAACGCATCAATAAGACAACGAAAATTCAAAATGAACTTGGCATAGATTATATTAACGAATTACGCCTGGCAAAATCTGCTAATGCTACTTGCGACTTCAGATTTAGCTTGACTAATATCCGCTTCTTGTGAGCACTAATAGTTTTGTTGCTCAGCAGCATAATCTTGCCAATTTCCAAATTATTTAATCCTGAAGCTAGTTGTTTTAGCACTACAAGCTCTCTGTCTGAAAGCTGGTCAATCAAGTGCTGATCTGAAGTGTCTAACGTTTCGCAATGAACTGAATCCGAATGCAGTACTGGGAAAACAATATATCCAGACATCACCGTGGCTAGAGCCTTGCGGAATTCATTTAGTTGATCCACTTTAGAGATATACCCCACAGCACCCAGCAGACGGCAACGATTGGCATAGGCTTCGGCAGGCTGCGATGTTAGAATTAGTATCTTGGTAGCAAGGTCAAACTTTTTTATTCGACTAATCACCTCCAATCCATCTAACTTAGGAATGGCGATATCCAAAATAATTAGATCTGGCTTATGTCGCCTTGCTAACTCTAATGCGTCCGGTCCGGACGACGCTTCACCAACCACATTAAATTTTTCTTGGCTTAAGATCATTGTGACCGCAGCGCGTATAAAAGAGTGATCGTCAACTACTAGTACCTTGTACATACAAACTCCGCCTCACGACCGTTAACCGCAACATTCAATAAGATAAAAAAGTATACGTTGTCGTACTAGACTACACTGATTTTAGCTGCGGCAAGTTAAATCCTCCATTCCTCCCCCCTCCTTACCATCGCGACTATATGAGATACCTAGCGCAGTCATTTCGAATAACGGTATCAGAAAAAACACATCTCACAACATGGAATTTTCCCTCATCGCAGGCAGAATTTTCCTCGCTCAAAAAAACAAAGAGAGGATAAAAAAATGGGGAGGGGGGAAGCGAGGGCCGCTTCAGGAATGATTGGACAGTATGAGTGTTGCAATAATTCTGCCGGCATTACCCCTAAAACGATGAAGCGCGTGCGATGCTGATGATACAGCTCAGCATGTACGCGGAATTTTCACACCGAGACAAAATACGGCTAAAGACGCGCATCGAAATTTCTTTTTGGGAGTATTCGAAAGCTAGGGCTATCGCCGTATGTTTTGAGCAATAACAATGATTAGCTAATTGCAGGAAGCGGTCCTTATGATGAAAATGGCACATATCGAGCTTTCACGAGGAAGCTCTATAATATCCCCGGCCATATCTTATCAAGCATATTCTGCATCATTATCGCTGCCACTTATCCAAATAATGCGTGCTCTCCAGCTCACGCGCAGCGAAGTAGAAATTTCGCCATAATTTACAGACCTTTCTACTAGCGTGACTTTCAGCGCTCCTGCTATAAGAAATTCAGGATGCTATGCCACGCTTATGATAATAGCTCGTCACGTGATGTGCAGGAAGCTCAGAGAAAGTGATAGGCTATCGCTATTGCACCTATTGAATAATATGAATCTGGCCAAAATATGTGGATTTCTCCATAGTCGAGATAATTAACAAGTTCATGGGGGCACGCAGTCGGTAAGCCCCCCTAGAGGGATTTCTTATCGATCAAAGCCCGATAGGCTTACAGATAGAACTCTTTGGGGAGAGTAGCGTTGATAAACTTGCTCGGCCTCTCATTTGAGTGGAAGTCATACACTTCTAAATAGTTCGTCGCCCACCATGCCCTGGTTTTTTACTTCAACAGAGATATACGTGTCCTCCGTCTACATGAATCGAGCTAATTCGTCGCGTTCGATGTCGGCGTTTTTATGCATCACCGTTGAGTGTCGAGGAGTTTGCGATGTTTTTTTTCCCTAGCAAGTCCACGTTAATCATGGCTTTGGTTGTGATGATTTTTGGGCTAAGTTATGGCGTGACCGCGCCGTTAATTTCTCTCGCACTAAAGAATGATGGTTATAGCGACTTTCATATTGGGCTCAACGCCGCCATGCATGCATTGGGAGTGTTTGTGATCGCTCCGTTGTTACCATTTTTGTGTCGTCGCTTCAGTTCCAAGCAGTTGCTAGTGGTATCGCTTTGCGCCACCGTAATGCTTTTAATGCTGTTTCCCTTGATGCCTCTGGCCAGCTGGTTTGTGCTACGTCTGTCGCTGGGAATTTTTAGTGAAATCATACTGGTGGTAGCTGAAAGTTGGCTCAATCACACAACGCCTGAAGAAGCACGTGCACGTACAATGTCACTTTATGTCGCCAGTCTCTCGACAGGATTTGCATTTGGTCCACTTATTCTGTCTGCAGTTGACCACGCGTCTGGAATGGCTTTTGTCATTGCCAGCTTCATTACGCTGACGGCTGTGGCACTGGTGGGAACGCTAACATCGACCGGCAGCCCCATGACAACTTATAAAAGTGCTCCCCTAACTCGCTATTTGCAGCTGATGCCACTTGCGTTGATGGCCACCGCAATGAATGGCGCCCTGGAAAGCGCTGGCATAAATTTGCTAGTGATTTACGCCATGAAATTAGGTTGGCTGAAAGAAGAGGCCACTTGGCTGCTCTCTATTTTGCTGTTGGGGGCAATCGTGCTGCAGCTTCCGATCGGTTGGGCCGCAGAACGCATGAACCGGCGCCGACTCGTGGTGGTGTTGGCGCTTCTTTCTACTCTCGGTGCGCTGGTATGGCCGTGGGCGTTGAACGAACCCTCGGTCGCCTATTGCATACTCTTCATGTGGGGTGGAGTGTTTGTCGGCATATATACGGTGACGATCACGGTTATAGGCGATAAATATCGCGGCGCCGACTTGGTCGGCGCTTATTGCGCGTTGTCCATCGCCTGGGCGATCGGAGCGTTGCTTGGGCCGGTGCTCGGTGGCGTGGCCATGAGCCATGCCATCCATGGGCTGGCGTGGCTGGCAGCGGCGTTGTGTGGTCTGTTCAGTCTGTGTGCACTCTACAGCTGGCGACTTCGCGGTTGAAACGACAGCCCCGACCGGATTATGTCTGCTCCGCAGGAATAATCTCTTTTGCACTGAAAAATACGCTGCCAAGAGATACGAAGGCAATATGGTAAAATTTTTGCGCAACTGCAACAGTTTGTTTCTATGGGCATTAGCCTACTATCTAATTGCAGTCGCTTCACTCGAGTTTGACGACCCGCAGTCCCAAGAAGCCGTCATCTGGTTTCCGGGGGGAATAGCGGTTGCGGCTTTTTTGAGTTCCCGTCGCAAACGCTGGCCGCTTTTGTTTGTGGCGCTGGCGACCGCTAAAGTGCTGCTAAGCAATCATAGTGATGACGGTGCGTGGCGCGTCCTCTTCAGTGCTGCATTCGAGATTTCGGGAGCCTTCGTAATAGCAGGGTTGGTACGCTGCTTGACCCGCAGAGGGGATAAATTGCACGAAATCATAGTGTGGATTGTGGCCACTATTATCATCTGTGCAATATGGGTGCTCTTGCGCAAGGCTGGCGTCGAGATTACGGAAGATGACCTGCACCAAAATACGTTTTGGGGTCTCTGGGGTTCGTTGGTCAATGGGATTTTCTTCGCCACCGTCATTGTGATGGGCTTGGTGGCCCCAAAACCAACCGCAACTCCTATTTCGAACCACTATACGCTTTTCGGCGGACTCTGGTTATTGCTGTTAGGCCTGATCACTTGGTACGTATTCAGTGGCCAATCACTTTGGCTGGTCAGCTTTGGAGATTCCGACTCCGGCGCGATCATCTATTTTATGCTTGCGTTCCTTCCCCTAGTGCTAACCAGCGTAGTCACGGTGGTAGCGGGGCCACGCATGAGCTCACTTGCGTTACTAGTGGTGGGGATTATAGTGGTTGGCTATACCGACCAGCGGATTGGGCCCTTTTACCTCGACAACCTGCTCCACGGGGAACCGCTGGTCCTCGCTCAAAGCTATCTGTCCATCGTCGCCTTGCTAGTAGCCGTGATTGGCGCTTCAGTTCGGGAACTCCCTAAGCCCGACCCGCAGAGCACACCTATGACCGGCGCAGCCTATCAGCTCAACCTGGCATCAGGAGACATCCTTTGGGATGAGCATGCACATCTCCGGTTGGGCGTGTCGAAACACAGCCTGATTAGCCAGATGGAGCTACTGAAACATGTGCACCCAGATGATCACGAACAATTAAAATTTCATTGGTACAGGGACAGGCCGATGGGCCAGAGCGCATGCGTAGTTCTGAGGATTCGACAAGATAACGGCGGTTGGTTATCCATTCAGGATATGAGCCCTGGCATATTTCTTAGCGCCGGGAAGCGTATAAGGGTCGGCGTGTGGCGCGCCCTATAAAAAATAACCGTGATGGCCTCTATGCAGTCGGAGATATTTCTCATGATTCAAATTGCCTTATTGTTATTCGGCGTTGAGTTCATTCGTGCCCGTGCAAAGCTTTTGAGCACGGCGGGTATTATCTGGGCGGGTATAGGCCTGGCGGTGATGACTGACGGTCTGGATGGGAATCTTTCCTTTCCGCTTAGAATCTTTGGAGCGTTACTGCTGCTGGAAAGTTTGATCACTTTGAGCGTCGCCGCGAGTGGCATGGGAGCGCAGCGGGGAGTATTGTATTTCAAAGGTGGAATATGCTTGTTCGTCGCGACCCTTATTTTGTCCAAAAAGATTTACAGCGATCTGCTGCTGGCAATATTTTTTGGCGGCACTTATTTCGTCATGGGAGTACTCGTAATTACTTGCGCCTGTTTGGTCAGATATCAGCATTGGCGATCTTCTTTGATCAGTGGCGGGGGCCAAATCATCTTCGCATTGGTACTACTGATTCCCTATCCCACCGACTATAAAGCGACTGTACTGTTCTTCTTAGGCTCGCTGATGATTGTCGGCGGACTGAATACGATATGCATATCGCGCAGGGCACGTCAGTTGCGCGATGGAGCATCGGCTTTTGAGCTGCTGGCTCCGGGTGATTTACTTTCCGATCTGCTGAATGCCCCATCGATGGAGCCTCGGCAGTCAGAGTACAATAATGGTGAACCGTTAATCGTGCATATATGGACGCCAGAAGGCGCTTCCAGCAATGCCCCAGTTCCACGGCCGATCTTCAATCGTTACATTGCTGCGGTGGATACTGAAGGGATCATATCAACCGGACATGCCGCACTGGAGCTAGCACCCGGGCTTTACATCAGTCTTTACCCTGCCTCAGACATTGATCGTTCACCTTCAGAATTTCTCGGTTTGCTAAGGGCCACGCGAGACAACGACGTGCCGGGAAAATTTCTAACAGACTACGCCACTGAAGCAGCAGACTGGTGCGACTCGGACCGAAGGATCGTGTTTTATGAATACAACGCGACCGCGCTCAAGCGGTTCTGGACTAGTTACCGCCAGCGATCTATCTATAACCTAACCTACCGCAATTGTTCGAGTTCTGTCGCGTATGCGCTGGAAGCATCGATGGATGGCGTTTTGTCCAATCGAGGGCGGCATTGGAACTCTACGCTACGCACACTTTTCATGCCAGAGTTGTGGATTGCGGCGCACATACGTAAGCGCGCATTGACTATGGCGTGGACTCCTGGGCTCCTCATGGATTACGCCCGTGCAATCCGCGCTATTGTTCATCCAGTACCCGTTTCGTGGGTTCGGCGCCTGCCATGGCGAGGGCTTAGTGCGGGCAAGTTGCTTGGTATGGCAGTAAAACTTAACGGTAGCGATGATGAGAATCGCCAACTATAAAATTCTCATCATAACACTTTCAACGGTGTTAAGGTTAAAATCGATGAATTGGCTTGGACTAGCCCTTCGCAAATACCGCAAAGCCAAACCTGAACGCCGCTTCTTTGAACTTCAATATATACTCTACCCCCTCAGCGCCAATGTTTTTCTTCATCAACCTCCTTAGCTTATTTATTCCTGCAGTAATTTACCTCATGCGAATTAAAGTTATATATATATCTTTATGCATACCGCGTTAATTCACAACATGATCTGGACAGCGCATCCAGGACCACCAGCACTTTATGCCAGATAAAAAGTGTCAGTATTTTTATACTGCCTAGTCATCACTCATGAAATAGACTCGATATCCTCTTCTTCATCAACACTTGCGATAGCGAGCAGTTATGTCGCGTCTGCCGAATTAAAAGCATACCTGAACGGAATACCCCAGTGTAGCGCTCCCTCCCATAGCCCTACCGACCACAATGGCACAGAGTTGCACTCGGGCGACGTGAGCGCCGGTTCCTGCACACCCCGGGTGGTCGAAGAATTGCACGAGCATGAAGACGTGCAATTTACCGACAACCCACCTTGGCGGTCGGTGCCCACGCGGACCTTTGGTCAGCTTTTGGCGTAAACGCGACGACTAGGCTAGCCTGCTGGAACACTTCTCGGGGTACGCGCCAGCTTGTGAAAGACAACCCTAAGGCCGGCCGAGTTTACGGTTGATTCGCAGTGATCGCGCTTGCCGTTGTGATGACCATCGCTTACGGTCTTTACAGTCTGTGCCATGGGTCCCTCCTAGCTGACTGTCGCTTGCTCTGCGGCGAATGCCCCTCCCCTTTGCGCATGGGCGACGCAGAAGACCTCCAGATCCTGGCCGGCACATAACTTAATCGCCAAGCACGGCAGCAGCCGATTTTCCTATGTCGACGCAGCAACGTTGGACGCCAACGGTCCTATACGGGCCGATTACTTGAAGCTGGCGCAAACCACGTGCCTGTACCTATTTCACAAGCCAGCGCTCATCGAGCATGACACGGCTACGGCCTGCCTCGCATCATCAAAGCGCTGGAGGCCGCAAAGACCTCCGCGCCGAGATACGAGCGTAAAACCATAAATTACCGATTCCTTGAGAGTAGCTAAGTTGGTCGCTACTTAATTGCCCGGATACTTGGGGCAGTAAAGGTGGTGGCATATAAATGTTACCCAAAGGCCAACAATCCAGATGGCCCAAGCTCACATGTGCTTAAAATTACTGGCAAAATCTGCAACGAGCTTGTCAAGTGCGGCATACTTCCGATGCCTCTATCAGAAATGTAACATACAACTTATACCATTATTTACCAAAAGAAGCCCGCGCACTCATTTCGTTTGATTATCATTGTGGTCAAAAGAATCGACAAGCCTCAGTTTAGAAGCTTCGTCAACGCCTAGACCGCGTTCTAGAGAACTGAAGCTTCTGTTATCCGTTTTTTTGAAATCAACCTGGCTTAACTTTAATCAGACTGAGGTCACTGTGTGAGCCTCCTTCCCCGCTCGCTTAAGTACATACCTCTTGCTATTAACGGTAGCGACACACCAATCTTGGGGAGGCGAATTAAGCCTAGCCCGCGCATGGTGCCGGTCAGCCCAGTCGAGCGCTACCCGGCTGATCATCCCCCCCAGGCAAGGGGTGCCACTGCTACATGTCGACGGGCTCATCACCACCTCAGGGTATACGGAGCCGCAACGTAATCTCCGGTCGCCACCGCACGGCTGGCGCAAACCTGCGCGCCAGCTATGAGAAAACGCCAGAGTTTCCATGGCGAAACAGAGAGACTCAACCCAATTATGAAGCAGCGTCATTGTCACTCAGTGCGCGAAATGGCCAAGGCCACAGGAACAGTAAAACGCTGGTTTACGTTCAGGGGCATTTCGCACCAACGACAAGCAACGACGTGTTCACCCTGCCGGCGATCAAAGCCAGTGCCGAGACACTACCCAGCGTGCCCAAGCTACCATCCCAACAAGCCGTCACCGGGGATAAGGAACTAGATACCTTACTGTGGCTTCACACCGTTATATGTATCGGCTAGGCCGCATTGATTGGCAGGACAATGGAAGCCGCCAAGAACCTCAAGACACCGCGAGACATATTGGAGGAGCGATACCGCAAACATCTGATGGCGACCTATCCCGGCAGTCTATATATCGCGCTGTCGTCGCTCGTTTGTGGCGGTCTGGAAGGCATGGCGACGAAAGCCATCAAGGCCCACCGCCTGCGTTTAGAGGCGATGGGCCGGTTTGGTGACGATTGATGGCCGATACCGAGGCAGAGGTATTCTGCATCGAGGCGCTTCGTGGATTGGAGCGAAGCGGTTCGATGCTCGACTACGACAAGGACGTAGTAGCCGCCCGCTTCAATGCCCACCCAGATCTCATGCCGCACACGCTGGCTAATTGCCTGGATGAGCTGGACACCTAGAATCAGCTCTACCGGCTGAACGCGGTGGACATCTACGCCAGTGATGGCCCGCCCGAGACCAGCGCACGGGACTGGTTTCTATCTGGGCTGCTGGCAGAGATAAGCCCACGCACCAAGGACGAAGCCAAAGCCGTACTGCGCTACGTGTCCACCGGCGGTAGACACAGCCCGGACGAGGTGGACCGCATCATGGACAACCTGATCGGGTGAAGCATCAGAGAATATTCTTTTTTTCTTGGAGAAGGTTCATGAATACAAGCATTAAGGAGGAGGAGGATGGCAAACTTAACACATAAGCAATACCAATGAGAGTGCCAACATATGCGTAACCTTTCTAAATCAGTTCTAGCAATTGCTATTGGGCTGGCCTCATCTAATAGTTTTGCAGATATTATTTCTGGCCCTGGCCCTGGGAATGTGACGTCTCCTATTGTTATCTCCGATTTACAAACCAAACAAACTTACAAGGATCACGCAATTATTGTCATGCCCAGCGGGGTGTCACAAACCAATATCTATCAAAACTCTACACAGAATCTAATAGAGAAGTCACTATCTGTATCTGATGAGTTTCAAAACTCCAAGCAAAAAGTTGCGGGAACTTCAGAAGGTGCAATTTTCAAAGGCACCTCCAGCCAAGATCTTTATAGTAGTGGTCAAAGCCTTGGCAGCAAGTTTACAGATCACGCGAGCCAAGCAATTGACAAAGGAATCTCTTCAGAAGACAACTTCTACGACAATAGCACGCAAGTCATGAGTTCTGGCGGCGGCAGTAGTACAGGCGCCACCTTTTACAATAACGCTAAACTGCAGGCATACGATAACGCTCAGGTAAAGGGTGCCACCTTTCACAATAACGCTGAACTGCAGGCATATAATAATGCCGAAATAAGGGATGCTACATTTCAGGATAACTCAACTGGCCTTGTGGCAAGTGGGGCCTTGATGAGCGGAGTGACAACCCTCAATGACTCATCGAAACTAATAGTTACCGCCATGCCTGCCGATCTGTCTACAAATATCGACAACCTTATTATTAATGGCAATTCAGCGCTATTATTAAATCCTGACAGCACTCAACCAAACAATGGAAATGGACAAGTCACAATCGGAAATATCACCCTGAATAGCGGCTCTATTAACTTTGGCCATGAAGCGGGCTCTTCTTTCACCACCTTAAATACAAACGTATTGGCAGGTACCGGTGGTACTCTTCGCATGAACGGAAACTTGATAGGCAATAACGATGCCCTGCATGCGGATCTTATATCGGGAAATGGAACTTATACGATTCAGCTGAATAATGTAGATTCTGGCAAGGAGTTGAACCCAGAAGGTCATACACTAATTAGCGGGACGATAGATCCCAACTCGAATCCGACGTTCAAATTTGCCAAGGGCCAGGTTGATCAAGGCGCGCATAAGGCTGAAGCTAAGATCATTAAGAAACCGGACGGTAAAATTAGTGCAGTGATTGTTCCTAATCTCAGCAAGACCTCTAACAGCGCCGACGCGGTGATGGGACTGGCGTCAGCCAGCCAATATGTCTTCGACGGCGAAATGCAGGCGCTGCGTACCCGTCATGGCGATGTGCAGCAAGGAAACGGTGGCGTCTGGGCTCGCTACCTGCATAACTCTACTGACATCACAGCAGGCGCAGGTGCGGCGTTCTCTCTAGGTCAGAACGGTATGGAGGTCGGGGCAGATAAGGTCTTTGCTCTGGCGGACGGAAAGCTTTCCATCGGCGCGCTTACCTCGTACTCGAAAAGCTCAGTGAATCAACGTGACGAAAACAGCCATGTCCGCAGCATGGGGGCAGGCCTTTACTCAACCTATGTCAGCTCGGCAGGCTACTACGTTGATGGCGTGGTGAAGTTCAACCACTTCAACAACGACCTGCGCACTCGGACTGACCAAGGGCAGGCTGTGAAAGGCAGCTACAGCCAGAACGGTATCGGCGCTTCGCTGGAGGCGGGATACAAATACGCTTTGGGCTACGGTCTCAATCTTGACCCGTATGTACGCA
>JGI25154J39366_1000458_pt1 | contig 21374 bp, 10 predicted proteins | sample AraplaL_Col_mTSA_FD_39366 | JGI IMG/M metagenome (IMG submission 39366) | reverse complement strand
AACCGCAAGATCTATCACGGTTATAAAGGTCTACGTTCGAGCCTGCAAAGGCGCCGGAATTTCCGCCAACCAGTGCACCCGCCGTACCAGCCAATGCATTGGCCACCACGTTGCCAAGCAGGCGGTCGGCGTCTCCGTTCCCCGTTGTTCCTTGGAAGGCGTTGCTGACACTATTGAGGTTGCCAGCAAGCGTGGCGGACGCTCCTGCGCCTGCGGCGCCACCCAATGCATTCCCTCCGCCGAGGCCTGCAAGCAGACCGCCAGCGACGGTGTGAAGAGCAACGCGGTTCCCCCCACCTTCATCCCAGCTCTTCGCTTCCTGCAAGTACTGCGCAGCCAACTCCGGATTGTTGTCGGCGGCGGCTTGTTTCGCCGCGTCCTTTGCGGCATCTCGCTTCTGGTCTGCATACTGACCAATGCGAGTTGCCACTGCCTCACCAGCCGCCTGCGCTGCGGCCATCATGTCGGCCTGATTGTTCAGCAGGTTCTGCAGGTCGGGGGTCTTACTGACCGTACCGTTCGTTTTGGTAGTGTCGCGGCTCAGCTTTGCGACATCCTGCTTCTGGTTGGCTTGGTCAGTAATCGTGACGGTGCCTTGCGAGATCGCGCTGCGTGTTGTCGCACTCTCGCTGCCACTGTCGTTTTGGCTAAGCATCGGCGTCACGCCACCGCTGTTCTTCACCGACTCATTACCAGTGGTCTTGTAGTTGTTTCCACCATTGCCCACCGAACCGCCTACGCTGAAGCCACTGCTGCTTGCGCTGTAGTCTGAGTGGTTCTGGATGTCCGAGAAGGTTAGCGTGCCCGTGGTCAGTTGGTTCTTGTCTGGCGTTGCCGTACTGGCGATGACCGCGCCCTTGAGGTCCGTGTTGCCCTTGACGTTGATGTCGAAGCCGCCCGAGCCGGCTTGGATGCCCGACTGTTCATTCACGCCCGCGTAGCTGCCGCTGGCACTACCGCTGCTGTGGCTGAAGTTGGCGCTGCCGCCGCCCTGGCTGATACTGAAGCCACCGCCCGTGCTCTCCTGATGCGACGTGCTGTGGCTGGTGTCCTGCACGCTGGCGATATTCAGGTTGCCGCCAATATCGGCCAGCACCTTGTTGGCGTTGACGTTCGCGCCCACGATGTTGGTATCCCCACCGCTCACGATGGTGACGGTGTCGCTGGCGTTGATGTGGGTGTTGTTCTGCGTCTGTGCATCCGAGTTCGAATCACCGTGTGCCTTCGACATCGATGCCGACACGCCAAAGCCGCCCGTACCGTACGACACCCCGACGCTCGCGCTCTTGGATTCATTGGTGCTGCGCGTGCTGTCCGTGTCCGTGCTGTTCCTCAGGTTCACCTGATTGTTGGCCTGCAGCAGCACATTCTTCGCGTTGACGTCAGAGCCGACGATGTTGACGTTGCCGCTGCCCGGCGTGCCATCGCCGGTCGCCATGAACGCCGCCGTTCCGCCCGCCTTGATGCTGCTGCCGTTGTGCTGAGTGCTGTCTTCGGTCTGCGTGGTTTTACTCGACTGCGAGCCCCAGCTCAGTTCAATCTTGGCTTCGGGCTTGGCTGCCATGGCGCCAGCGGCTGCGCCGACATCAGCAACCGCACTCGCTGCTGCAATGCCATGCAGCGCCGCCGCCCGCTTGTCCTGGCTGTTGCCGGCCGCTTCGGCTTGCTGCTGGACGTTCTGGATAGCGTCCAGAATCGGCGACTTCACTGCCAGGGTGAAACCCGAGCTCTTCGTCTCGTGGGTGTTGTCGTGATGACGGTCGGTGGTCGCGGCATCGATGGTCACATTCTGCGCGATACCGGTCACGTTCTGACCAGCCACCACATCGGAGCCGGTGATATGCAGGTCTTTGCCAGCCTGCATGTGGACGCTGCCGTCCGTACTGCCAATCAGGCTGCCTTGCGAACCCCGCACCGTGTCGTTGCTGGTGTCGGTGACTTGGTTGGTACCGTACGAGATGCCTGCGCCAGCGCTGCCCAGACCGTCCTTTTTGACGTCCTTGAAGTGCGACTCGTTGGTGGCTGTATCCGCCGTCGTGATGGTCAGATTGTTGCCGGCGGCCAGATTCACGTCGCCCGTGCCGGCAATGGTGGCAGCCTTCGCCGTCAGGTCACGGCCCGCCGCCACGGTCACCGTATCGCCAGACAGCGTGGTGCCAACCACATTCGTCTGACCTGCCGAGTCGATGGTGTGCGTGGTCTTCGTCGAGAGGAAGCCCTTCTCCGTCTGGAAGTGCTCATCGCGCACATCCTGATGGCTCTGGCCGGCATTGAGATTGACGTCACGGCCCGCCGCCACCTGGATGCCACCGGTCGCATTGGCGTAGGCCGCCGTTGCGTTCACGTCCCGGCCAGCGCCGATGGCAAGATTGCCGCCAGTCTGGATTTGCGTACCGGCATCGGCATAGGACGAACGGTCCGAGCGGTTCTTGTCACCCCAAACGACGTGTTCCTCGTTGGATTGACGTACCGCGTTCAAATTGACATCACGGTTGGCCGTGATGGTCGCGTTACCCGACGTATTGACGGCGGCAGCCGTCAGGTTGGCATCGCGGCCGGCCTGAATCGAGAGTGACCCCGCATCGACGCTCGCCACCTGGTTGATATTGGTGCCAGTCGTCGTGATGTTCTTGGTCTGAACCGTCGTGCTGGTCAGGTTGACATCGCGTCCGGCCGCCAGCAATACCTGGTCGCCCTGGATATGGCCGCCGAGGTTGTTGATGTCCTGCGTGGCCTGTGCGAGCAGCGTGCTGCCTGCCAGCGTGCCGGTGTTGACGATGTTGTCTGCAGTCACCACCGTCACCTTGCGGCTGGCGATAGTGCCGCTGTTGGTGGCGTCGCCCTTGGCGTTGAAGCTGACGTTGTTGCCGGCCATCAACGTGCCGCCACCAGTGATGTCGGTGTCCTTGGCACGCAGGTAGACCTGCGGCACCAACACGTCCTGCTTGCTGCCGTCGGCCAGTGTCACGGTCTGCTTGACCATCCAGACGATGTCGCTGGTGAGCTGCGACATCTGGGCTTCGGTCAGCGCCGTGCCGACGTTCAGGCCGAATGCCTTGCCGGCTGAGACGCCATTGGCCAGCAGCGCCTTGTACTCGTCTTCATTGCTGGTGTAGTCGCCAATGAAGCGCTGCCCGGTGGAGCGGATGATTTGCTGCTGAATCAGTTGCTGTTCATAGAAGCCATCACCGATGCGCTTGAGCGTTGCGCCCGGGTCATTGCGGAACTGCGCCAGCATGGCGTCGCTAGACGTCCATTGGCGGAAGTTCGTAAAGCGCGGGTCGGTTTCCACCAGCACATTGCTGCCCGGGTCGCTAATGATGCGATAGAGAGCGTTGTTGGGGAGTGTGAGGTTCGGCACCACGGTGCGGATGACCGCGTTACCAGGCAACGTCACCGTGGTGGACGTGAGGTTCAGGTTGGTGTCGCCAATCGTGAAGCGGTCTGCCGTTGTGGCGGTGCCGCCGTTGCCCTGGCCAGCCTTGGTCGACACCGCAACCGACTTGACCGTCGGTTGGCTGTTCGGGCCAGCGCCATTGGTCGGGCTCACATCCAGTTGGAAGTTCGTCTGGATGGTCTGCCCCGCCCAAGGGCTGATGTTGTAGGCGCGCGTGTCGCCGCTGAAGGCGCCACCGGACTCGATGTAGGTGTAGGACGCTGTACCGGTGGTGGTCACCGTCTGCGTGCCCGTCATGCCCACGTTGTTCGGGCGCGTGCCGATGACATTGCTGCCGGTCAGGTCGCCGCCGGCCACGATTTGGCTGGCCACGTTGTTCACCACGCCGGCATTCAACGTCATGTTGCCGCCGGACGTAATCATCCCGGGGTCGCTTTGCGTGACCACCGTGCGGGTGATTTGCTGCGTGCCGTCGTAGATGGTGAAGGAGTCGACCAGACGACTGCGCAGGTTCGAGTTGAACGCGGTGATGGCGTCGTTCAGTGCCTGGTACTGCGTGACGGCGGCGTCATGCCGCTGCTGCCAGGCGGCCAGGTCGGCCTGGTACTGCGGGTACTGGCTCGGCTGATACGCGGTCGGGTCCGGCTGCGTGCCGATTTCCTGCGGCGCGGTAATGCCGAACACGCCCCAGATGGCGTCCGTGGTTTTGTAGAGGAACTGTTCCGGGTTCGTGGGCTGCGTGCAGCTGTCCTGCCAGCAGGACGTTTCCGGGATGTAAGCAGTGCCGACATTGCCGCCACCACTGTAGCCATTGCTGTAGGTAAACGGCGGGCCATACCGCTCAAACGAGTACTGCGAAGACGGCAGCAACAGGACCTTGTAGTCGTCGTCTCCCAACCACTGCCAGTTGTCGCCGGTCGACGTACCACCATTGTTTCGGTGGAACAGGCGAATGGTCGACGGGTCGATTTCCTGTGTCGAGCCATTCAGGCGATACGCCACCACGTGTGTGCCCGGCGACGTCTGGTCGGTCGTGCTGAAGTGGTTGTTCTGGTTGTTAACTTGGTTGGCGGCAATGGTCAGGTTGCCATCGGCGTTGATGGTGGCCGAGCCATTGGTGACGTTCTGCGCAGAACCCGTCGCGTGGTTGCTCGCATCCAGCGCGCCGCCGATGCGCATGTTGCCCGCTGCGTAGATGAGCGCGTGCTCTTGGTTGTTGAGCGTCTGCACGCCCAGGTCCATGTCGCCCCGGCTGGCGATGACGCCCGCGACACCGCTACCGTTCACGGTGTTCGTCAGCGTGTTGGCGCCAATCGCGACCGAGTCGCCATACAGACGGCCCGTGTTGATGACGTTGTTTGCCTTGACTACGGTGGCGCCGCCGTCGATGAGGCCATCGTTGGCAATCGTGCCCTGGGCCGTCAGCGTATTCAACACTACACCCACCAACTCGCCGGTTTGCGTGTTGGTGATGTTGTTGGCCGACACGGCCAGATTGCGGCCGGCGGACATCGAGCCCGAGTTGGTAACGTTGCCAGTGGTCGCTACAGACACGTCCTGGCCAGCAGCCAGCGTGCCGGTATTGGTGTAGTCGGACTGCAGGTTCAGGGCGACGCTGCCTTGCGATTGGACCGTGCCGTCACCGCTCATCTGGCCGGCCGTCACGCCAACGCTCTTCGTGCCGTTGACGTTGCCTTGGGTATTGGTCAGACCCGCCGTCGCCTTGGCACCGACTGTGCCGGCCGACTGAATCGAACCTTGCGTGTTGTTGATGCTTGGGGCGGTGATTTGCGTGCTCTGGTCCGAGCGGATAGCGCCGGCAGTGTTGTCGAAGGACGTGGTGGCCGTGAGCGCCACGTTGGCGCCTTCCATGCCAGTGGTCGCCGTATTGGTGTTCTTGTTGAGCAGGTTTGAGCCGGCGACGGCCAGCGTACCGCCTGCGTGCATCAGGCCGGCGGAGTTGTCGACCGTGGTGCCGCTCACTGTCACGTCGCTGTTGGAGGCGATTTGGCCGCCGGCATTGGTGAGGGAACCACCCGTGACCGTCAGAGCGCCGTCGGACACCATCTTGCCCTGGTCGTTGGACAGCGTTTGACCCTGCACTGCTAGCGTGGTCGACGACGAAATCGTCCCTTGCTGGTTCGATAGCGTGCCGGCGTTCACCGACACGGCGTTGCCAATCACGTTGCCGTTCGTGTTGGTGAGCGATTGGCTTTGCGTGGTCAGCGTGGTGCCGGCTTGCAGCACACCGTTCGTGTTGGTGAGCGCGCCCGCCGTCGTGTTCAGCGCGGCTGTCGAGGCGATGGCGCCGCCGGTGTTGTCGAGTGCGCCGGCGCCGGTGTTGACCGCCACGTTGCGACCGGACACTGTCCCTGCCTGGTTGCCGAGGCTGCCTGCCTGGAGCTGAACGTCTTGCGTTGCCAGCAGCTTGCCGCCCGCGTTGGCGACATTGCCCGCGCTCGTGAGTGCCAAGTTGCCTTGGGTAGAACCGACGATGCCGCCGGCGGTGTTATCGAGGTTGGTTACCGTGGCGTGGACATCGCCAACAGCGGCCAGCGTACCTCCTTGGTTCGTTACTGCGCCGGCATCGAGTTGCAGCGTGTTGGAGGCGGAGATTCTGCCCGAGGAGTTGTCGAGCGTACCGCTACGCGTATTGAGGGAGACGTTCTGAGCAGAAATGGCGCCACCTTGGTTGCCCAAGCTGGTGGCCGAGATGGAGACATCCTGTGCTGCGAGGAGCTTACCGCCTGCGTTGTTAAGGCCGGCCGTGCTAACTATGTTCAGAGCACCGCCACTGGAGCCCAGCAAGCCCGACGTATTCTCGAGGGTCGCTACATTCGCTGTGACGTTACCTGCGGCAGCGAGAATGCCTTGTTGGTTGACCAGGTGGCCGGCCGTGACGTTCGCCATGCCGGTGGCAGAGATCGTGCCGCTGGTGTTGTCTAGTGCACCGGTGCCCGTGGTGAGCGTCAGGTTGCGTGCCGAAACGGTCCCAGCCTGGTTACCGAGGGTCGTACCCGAGATGTTGGCGTCTTGCGCGGCAATCAGCTTGCCACTGGCGTTGGCGATGTCGCCCGCACTGTTGACGGTGAGGTTGCCTGCGTTGGAGCCCAGTTCGCCGGAGGTGTTGTCGAGCGATCCTGCCGTAATGGCTGTGTCGCCGTTGGAAGCCAGTAATCCGCCTTGGTTGACCACACGCTGCGCGCCAACCTGCAGCGCACCGGTTGACGAGACCTTGCCTGCAGTGTTGTCCAGCGTGCCAGCCGCCTGCACCGTCACACCATTTGCAGAAAGCGTCGCGTTGCGCGTCGACACATCGCCGCTAGAGGACAGCGTCAGCCCGCCTTGGGCAGACATGCTGCCGTTGCTGGCGTCGATGCTGCTTGCCGTTACGCCGATGTTTTGGCTGGCCAGGACGCTACCGCTGTTGCGTACCGCACCGGATGCGTTCAGGGCGACACTGCCAGGCTGCGTCAAGTTGCCGTTGCCATCAACACCAGCACCGATAGTGCCGGTGTTGGTAATTTGCGGGCCGGTCACCGTGGCATTGGCGCCGGCAACCAGCGTGCCGCTATTGGTCGTGTTGCCGGATACGGCAACATTGCCCGCCCCGGTGATGACACCCTGATTGTTGACGTTCGGCGCGGACACGCTGGCATCCGCCGCGCTTTGCACGCGCCCGGTGGGCGTGATGGTGACATCGCCGTTGGCGGCCAGACTTAGGCTACCGGTGAGCGCAGCCAGGTTGCCGCCGATGTTGATGCCCAGACCGGCTTCGGTGCCAATCAGTCGCGTGGCGCCACCGCCGTACATGCTGCCCAGTTGGCCGACATCGATAGCAACTTGCGGCGCGGGGCCGACACCGGCGATGGCGGTCGGCGTGAGGCTGCCGTAGTCGACGCTGTTGGCGCCCGCCACCGCGTTGATGCGCTCCGCCCAGACCTGGCCGTTGATGGCCATGGCGCGAGACAGCAGGTCGAGTTGCGCGCCGCGTGCATCAAGGCCTGCGCCATTGACGGTGATTTGCCCTTGCTGGACCGAGATGCTGGAGATGTTGCCCAGCGCATCGAAGTTCGGCGTACCGGTTGTCAGCGTGACCCGAGGCGCCTGGATGAACGAACAGCCGGCACAGGTAATGCCCGCTGGGTTCGCCACGATAAGGCTCGCTTGATTGCCAGCGATTTCCGTAGGGCCGGCCAGCACAGAGGGATTACCGCTGGTGACCTGGTTCAGGATGACGCGTGCCGCGCTATTGCCCAGGAACGGGTTGCCTTGCACCCAGCCGGCGATTTGCGTTTGGGAGTTTTGGCCACTGTTGTTGAGCACAACACCAGCCTGGCCAACGTTGTAGTTCGTGAACGAATTGGAGCTGACGCCGCCGGCGGACGGAGCGTTGATGTTCACCACTGGCGTACCGTTCGCCGCGACACCCACTACCGGGTGTGGGCCTGGAACGCTGCGGTCCGGCGTCAGTGACTGCGAATGGAGTCCCGGCGATGCCAGCGCTGTCACTGCCGTCAATGTCAGAGCGGATGCCCGGCGGCTTGCTCGACCGCCCGAGTTGCGTCCCTTACCTATGCTTTTCGCTGACTCCTCAACGGCAACCAGCATGCCGCGTGCGGCGTTGAAAACGGTTCGGTAGCACTTCGAGTTCATGACAATGTCTTGCTTGAGGTACAGATGGCAATGGAGTACAGCCAGACGGGCGATGTCCGGAAGCAGCGAAACAAAGAGGACAAACGGAGACTGGCGCGGCTCAGGTAGCGCGCGGGCTCTGTTGGTTGACGAGGGGTCGGTGGTCAGCGCATGGCGCCAACGGATGCAGCGCTGGGTGAGATCCCCAGCGAGGTAGGGACGCGCAAAGGCGCGCGATGTATCGCTTCATTGGAAAGCACTCCTTCCCCGTCAAAAATTACGAGCCCCGCAGCGTCACCCTGTCGTTGCAGGGCAATCGAACCTACTTATCTTTGTGGGCGGAATCCTAGCGCAGAGTCGCGAGGCCAAAGTTCAGCAACTGTCAGAACCCGCGTGAATCGTTTTTAATTCTGATATTAAGGTGCTTGAAATCAAGCAATGGTGCGGCATTGTGCCCAGTTGCGATGGACGGGCTGTCGCATAACTGCCAAATTTCGGCGAGACCATACGCACGTGGGGTATGCGCGCACGTACAAATGCTGCAGGGCCGCAATACAGATGACGGTGGACTAAGCGCTCCTTCGCTGCGACTGTTTGCGAGAACGCCGGCCGGGGCAGCAGACGTGCTGCCGCAAATGCTGACCGGATAGCAGTTTGCGCCAGCAGATCAGCAAATTCTTCCCTCTCGTAGTCGCGAAGTGCCCCCCCTAAAGATCTGCTCGGCAGGGAACACACGCTGCAAGAGTAGAGCAATGTCATGCTCCTGCTGCGGTCCCGGCTCGTTTCGGACCAAGTAGGAAACGTTAACCGCCAGACTGCCAGAGTATGCGTTGCCGCCCGACGTTGCATCGATGTACGCAATGTCATCAGGCATAAGCGGCTCGACCAGTCTCACCTCAATAGCCGCGCGATCGTCATCCTCCGTGCGATGCGCAAACCAGTTCTGCAACTGATCATCAATCTGACGCCAGTCAGTGTGGTATTCGTCAGCGAACTCAGCCGCCGTAATCACCCGACGCACCTCAGGTGTCATAAGAACGTCAGCGCGATACGCAATCTGCTCCCTCGCATGCTCATCAAAAAAAAAGGATGTCTAACTGGTCTGACAGCAGCACTACCAATAGCTTGCGAGAGAAATCTTCATCGAGAAAAAGCTGTGACCGAATTATCAGCGGCTCCTCTGGGATATCAAAGAAGGCGGTGATTAGACCGATTGAGCGCCTTCCTCCCGATGTAACCGGTGCAACATAAATCTTAAAATTCCCGTTCAACCGCGCCGCCAAGATTGCTTCCTTCATGCCCTTGATTACGAGCATCGGATAGTTAGCGCCCTCAAGAACAATAGGCATGAGCCCTGCCGGATAGTCTCGAATAGCAGGCAGAAGATGAGGGTAAAGGACGGTCAGCATAGATATTTTTGTTTAATCACCCAACGAAATATCGTGATGCCTTGATCGAAGCAATGGCACATCTTCACCGTCGCAGTCCCGTCAACGATTACGCGACACGGCGACCCAAAGGTAGCACCTGAAAACACTGCATTCTTCTCGACATAAAATCACAACGGCATCCGGATGTGCAACTATTGACCTTTTATGGGGGAGCGTCACGAGGCTGAGGGTCACATAGCGTGATCAAAGAACTCAGACAAATAATGGCGTTCATTAGTTAGGCACTGCCAAATTCTTGTTGGAGAGGGACATGCGTGTTTGCCAACTCAAGATCTCAAATTTTCGTGGAGTTCGAGCCGCTGCGCTCCTCCTACCAAAACACGCGGTGATTATTGGTGACAATAATGTTGGAAAAACCACGGTGCTGGAGGCGCTCGATCTGACGCTGGGACCTGACCGGCTGAACAGAATGCCACCTATCGACGAGCACGACTTCTTCGAAGGGAAATACGTCACGGTCCCCCCGCTGGAGAACGGCAGCGGAGACGGTGGAGCCGATCAAGCCGTAGTGGTTACCGCCGGAGACGCGCAGAAGACAGACAATGCTGGTCAGGCCAATGAGCCTGTAGCGCCGCGTATTGAGATCGAGGTTTGCGTCACCGATCTGAGCGAGGAGCAGCGCGCCAAGTTTGGCGACTACATTGAGTTTTGGGATTCAACTTCGAACGCTCTGTTCGTTGAACCTAACCCGGCGGGCGTCGACGCAGCCACCATCTCCGAAGCGTTGCGAGTCACATTCATTGGCCGCTACAGCCCGGACGATGATGACTTTGAGGGCCGGACGTACTTCACTCGATCTCTAGTAGACGGTGGAAACCCACAGATTTTTGGGAAGAGAGACAAGCAAGTCTGCGGCTTCCTATATCTGCGTACGCTGCGAACAGGATCGCGTGCACTTAGCCTAGAGCGAGGCAGCCTGCTAGACATCATTCTTCGATTGAAAGAAGTTCGGCCTCGAATGTGGGAGGAGACGATTCGCACATTGAACTCGTTCTCCGTCGCACAGGACCCAACGCTCGGACTCTCTGGCATTCTCGAAAGCATCAACCACTCACTCCAGAAGTACGTCCCCAAAGAGTGGGGAATTCAACCACAACTCAAAGTTTCGGACCTTACGAGAGAGCACCTTCGGAAGACGATCACAGCGTTCATCGCCACAGGCGAAGGCGGGCATGCCGCTCCGTTCTACCGACAGGGCACCGGCACGATCAACATGCTGGTCCTCGCTTTGTTGTCGCAAATTGCGGCCGACAAGCAGAATGTGATCTTCGCCATGGAAGAGCCGGAAACGGCGATTCCGCCCTACGCCCAGAAGCGGATCGTTCACGAGGTGCGGCAGTTGGCTTCGCAGGCCATCTTTACGTCTCATTCACCCTACGTCATTGAGGAATTTGCGCTTGATGAAACCGTCGTGTTGGTGCGAAACGCCACCGGAGAATTGCAGCAACGTTGTATCGACCTCCCTCCGAGCGTGAAACCAAAACGTTATCGGCAAGAGTTCCGCACACGCTTCTGCGAGGGCCTGCTGGCTCGACGAGTCCTCGTCGCAGAAGGAAGCTCAGAGACAGATGCATTTCCTGTGGCGTGTAGACGGCTGGCAGAACTCAACCCAAGCAAGTACTCGTCTCTTGAGGCTCTTGGCATCTGCACTATTGATGCCGGCGGGGAAACCAACATCCCAGATATGGCCAAGCTGTATCGCGATCTTGGCAAGAGGATCTTTGCGCTATGCGATAAGCAAGGAGAGGCAAATAAAGCCTTGATCGAAGCCCATGTGGACATTATCTTCATGCATGAGGAAAAGGGCATAGAGAATCTGATTCTAAAAAACACTACAGCCGAAGCATTGAGACGGTTCACGGAAATCGTTGACTGGCCACAGCATCTCAGGGAGAAATACCCATCTCCGGAAGATGCCGCTTTGGATGCATTGCGCGAGTACTTTGGTTATACAAAAGCGAGTTGGGGGATAGCTGATTTTCTGGCGCAATGTGCCGAAGACGAGATTCCAGAGTGGATTCGAGGTGCCTGCCTTGCATTGAGAGCCGAATGCGCGTCCTCCGCTGGCGCCGCGCCAGCACACGCCGCTAACGAGCCTAACGCAGCGGACCACATGCCAGGGAACGTTGGCAATGAAGCTCACCAGTAAACAGATAGCTGTTCTGGACGCAGAGGGTCATCTTCTGGTCACGGGAGGACCCGGCTCCGGCAAGACAACAATCTCCATTCTCAAAGCGGCCAAGATTGCCTCGTCTTCGCTACGCCCTGGTCAACGCCTGCTGTTCCTGAGCTTCGCTCGCGCCACGGTGTCGAGAGTTATTGAAGCAATCGAACATGAGCGAAGCGTTCTACCCGAGCACAAGAAGCTAGTCGATGTGGACACCTATCACGCGTTCTTTTGGCGGTTGATTAGCACTCATGGATATCTTCTAGGTCTTCCTCGAAAACTCGAAATTCTTACACCGTCGGCAGAAGGCATCGCTCTGTCCGCCATTCGGGAGACGTACCAAGGCAAGACGAAGCTGACAGATGCGCAGAAGGCCGAGAGAAACGCACGAGAGCGGGACGAACGTCTGCGGCTAGCGCAGATCGAAGGAAAGATCTGCTTTAGTCTCTTTGCACATTACGCAGCTGACCTGCTTGAGGGCAGCGCTCGCATACGTGGTCTTGTGGCTACGATGTATCCCGTTATCGTGCTTGATGAATTTCAGGATACCAACAGCGAACAGTGGAGAGTTGTTAAGGCACTTGGCCAAGTCTGTACTTTGATTGCTCTTGCCGACCCCGAACAGCGCATCTACGACTGGATCGGCGCGGACCCAGAACGATTGGACCATTTCAAGGCAGCCTTCACAACCACTGAGATAGACCTATCACAGGACAATCACAGGAGCGCGGGAACAGATATCGCCTTATTTGGAAACGATATTTTAAAAGGCCACTTCAGCAAGGAAAGCTATGTTGGAGTTGAGTTCGAGGGCTTCGAGCCATACGAAGCCCAGGCGATGACGACTCTAGTAACGACGATCTACGCAGCTCGTAAACGACTAACAGATGCGGCGGTAAAGAACTGGTCTCTGGCTGTGTTGGTACCAACTAAACGAATGACGCGGCTTGTTTCGGATGCTTTGCGCTCTCCTCCTGCGCAGCTTGCACCAATCCCACATGCGGCCACGATAGAGTTGGAAGGCGCCATATTAGCTGCGGAGCTTATTGCTTTTCTTCTACAGCCCGACGTGGATGGACACCACTTCGAGCGATTTGTGGATCTCCTGTGCGCGTATTTCTACGGAAGAGGTGGAGATACGCCTACCAAAGGAGATCTGAGTGAAGCGCGGGCAATACGAAAGGCGTGTGATGAGCTACTTGCTAGAAATGCAGCAGGCCAACCAGCTCGCAAGAACAGCATAATTGTCGCCACTCGAGGGACCTATGAGGTCGCTAGGCACGTTACCCTCACTGGGGACCCCGATGGAGATTGGCGCGCCATCACGCGGATACTGAAAGAAGGCGAGTGCACTCGCTTGCGCGGATTGGCAGACGAGGCTCGCAACGTTCGGTTGCTGGATCGAGGGACGCAGCTTCGGCAAGAGCTATCTCAAGACTGGCGCGATAACGGCACATACGCAAACGCTCTTGCCATCATCAAGCGCTCGTTCGTACAGGAGCATTTCTCTACATCGAGCCGACCGGAGACTGGCGTGGTCGTGATGAATATGCACAAAGCGAAGGGAAAGCAGTTTGATGAGGTCCTTATCTTTGAAGGGTGGCCTCGCTACGCCAAGGGGCAGATCGTTGCCAATCTAGATCGGATTGTGCGCGGCAACGAGCGCGGCCAAGTAAATGATCAAGCTCGCCAGAACATGCGCGTCAGCGTCACCCGTGGAAAAAGGAGGACGACGATCATCACACCCTCGGGAGATCCTTGCGTTCTGCTGGTCCCAGAGAGTTGATGCACTCTAGAGCAATGCCCGGATGACGCTACTGATCACTGGAACATTGCGCCTCAGCAGGACAACAGCAGAGCAGCTCTGCCAGCCAGATCAAGCGTCCCACGGCTTCACGAATTGGTGCATGACGACTTGCTCCCAAACAGCAAGCTCACCCGAGTAGCCTCGATTCACCTCGCCCACGAGGGATTGCACTCCGAGCATCTTGGCACAATGATCGAGAATGTCGTCGATCGCTCTGATATCCATCCCGCGGAAGTAGTTGAGGGTATTGGGATCCGAACCGACGATGGTTTGCGGCATCAAGTCCTTGACACGAACTGGCGCTGGATACCTTCCCGCCCATACAGCAAAGTAGGTCAGGCGCTGGAGCAATTCGAGCCCTGCATCAGTTAGCGACACTCCCGCCATCGCGGCGAGCTTGACGACATCGTGCGTCTTCACCTTACTTGGCAAGGTGGCAGTTTGCGCGGCGTCTTGGGACGATGATCGCTTCGCGATGATTGCCTTCAGAAGATTCTCGACCGCGAAGGCTGCGATCATCATGTAACTGCCTTGAACCTTCTGCTCAAGTGGCAGTATCTGCTCCCGGGCGGCCGCCGTGAAGAAGGCGATCACGGGTGCCCGCAAGTAGTTCATGGTGCGCACAAGATCGAGCGCGGACTCGACCCAACACTGCGGATCAAGCACGCCCTTTGAGTAGATGGTTTCCCAGTAATCGTCGTTCTCGGGATAGTCAAAGTGCAACTGCATCATGACGGTTTGCGGGACACGTATACGTTGAGCTGTGAAACCCTTTGAGTGAATTTACTAGGTCGACAACACAACCCTCGATCCAGAATCGATTCGCGCGCGAACGTCCAACTCATCTAAGATGTGTGCCCCCTCGATAGGACTTCTTGCTTCAATGAGAGTCATCTTTTTCTGCGCGCTCATGAATCGAAGTCGCTCAAGAAGTTCTCGCGCGACCGCTCCAGCCTCTCTAGATGATGAGTCCGAAAGCGCCGCAGTGTTGACCAAGATCGATGGAAGCGCTGGGGCTGATTTACGCAGTAAGGTCACCGCAATATCCAACTCAAACATCTTGCTCTCCGCCTCTTTCTGTAGGGCCAAGAGATGAGGTGCTGACTGCGGCAAGCTGGTCACCTGCACAAGATGCTGGTTGTGTGCATAGTCGAGAGTGATCTCGGGCGCGTCGGGCCATTCAATTTTCCGATTGAACCGAGATCGCCTTTCACCCTCCTCACGCGAGAAGGCGGACCGAACTGATCGAAGAAACTGACTTGTTGGAACAGTGTTCCTCTGCACCGTTTCGAGTTCTTCGGCGTATGTGTCTCTAGTCCCAAACGCCGATAGCGTCCGTATCGCGGTGTCGATCGCCTGTGTTCTCGAGTAGCCGCGCACACGGGCCTCTTTGCCCGCGACAAAACCATCGAACGGTGCCGTTAGCTCCGCAAGCGGCACACCATCCAGCAATTGCTGATGAACGAATCGGGCAACGTGCGCGAGAATCCCATACGCCGACGCCGCTCTCTTCGCGCCAAGCATCGCCTTTAGCTGCTCCTGACGAAACGCGATGTGAGTTGAGGCGTCTCCCAACAAAGGGGCCTCGTAGCGAAGAGCCACCACCGCCACGAACCGCTCGCCTGTTGCTTCGTTCGGTTGCCAGAGTAGCGGCAAGGCGCGGGCCGAAAAGGGGGGTACACCCCATGCGTTCAAGTCGTCGAATTGTTCCAAAGCGCCTCCGCATTCGGCTTCTTCAACCGAGCGTCTATGTGCAGCGACAATGGCTCCAGGCGCAGCGCTATTAGGTCCACAATCACTGCAGCCATCCGCACTATGTCGGACACTTGACCCTGTGGCACATGCCACTTGCCCATTTCTATCGCAAGCATTTTGAGCCGCTGTGCGTGTTTGAGGAGCCTCTGCGCTTCCTGCTCCACGCCGTGATCAGCCGGACGACGCTTGATCACTTGCTCAAGCAGTTGATTCACCTTCGCAGTATGCTCAATGACCTCTGTCCTCGCGCCGCTTTCGGCAATTGATGCATACAGCTTCGAGATGGGTTGAAGAGCGAGGTTATGGTCAAAAAGCCACCATTTCGTCCCATCGAAAAGCAAGTTCTGAACGTGCCGATCAGGATTTGCCACCAACTCGTCCCAAGCGGATCCTGATGGCCCGACCTTCGCCTGACAGACCTGATCCCAAATATACTCCGCCGCCTGCCCGCCTTGATCCGCGCGCCGTGCGATGAACTGGTCCTCCGCCTGAAACAAGCTACCGAATAGCAAGACAGGGCCACTTTTCAGCCCCACTGGATGCGAAGGAAGGTCTTCGAGGTCGGCCACGACGAGCGCGGGTCGAGGCACGGGGAGGTTTAGAACTTGAGAGGCAAGCCCGCATGCCAGTTCGATATCGATCTGTCCGGCGTTGGGCAGATGTTTGACGACGACAGGAATACCTGGCTCGTCGGCATTGGGCACCCCGGCCAAACCTTTCCAGACGTGGTTGAGGTGCTTCCCGCGCAGTTTCTCCGCTACCCCCAACAACCGATAGATTGGGGGACGAGCTACTAAGTCTTGTAGCTCCAACGGGATATTTCTCTTCGGACCGCTTGTCGACATGGCTCACCCCCGTGAACTCCAAATATCGCCGCGAAGCAATCGATCGTCAAACCGGTAGGGTATGCCCCCGCCGCCTCTGGCAGCAGGGCCTCCCACGAAGAAGCCTCTGCCACTCAGGTCGCTTTTGGTTTGTTGAAAAAATCCATAACCCAGATTTTTTTGTCACTACTGGTCAAGGCCAGTCTGAGTAATGGTTTACAACACCAAAAAATCCACAACTTTAGTAACTTCAAGACTGACCGCAGCGGCCTCGCTTACTCCACCGTGACCGATTTTGCGAGGTTCCGAGGCTTGTCCACATCCGTGCCGCGTGCCAGCGCGGTGTGATACGCCAGCAATTGCAGCGGCACCACGTGCAGGATCGGCGAGAGCTGGCCGTAGTGCTCCGGCATGCGGATCACCTGAATCCCGTCGCTCGATTGGATATGCGTGTCCGCGTCGGCAAACACGTACAGTTTGCCGCCGCGCGCACGCACTTCCTGGATGTTGGACTTGAGCTTTTCCAGCAGCGCATCGTTCGGGGCCACCGTCACCACCGGCATCTCGTCAGTCACGAGCGCCAGCGGGCCGTGCTTCAGTTCGCCCGCCGGGTACGCTTCGGCGTGGATGTACGAGATTTCCTTGAGCTTGAGCGCGCCTTCCAGGGCGATCGGGTAGTGCAGGCCACGGCCCAGGAACAGCGCGTTCTCGCGGCGGGCAAATTCTTCCGACCACGCGATGATCTGCGGTTCCAGCGCGAGCACGGCATTCAGTGCTGATGGCAGGTGGCGCAGGTGGCGCAATGCGTCCTCTTCCTGCTTGGTGTTCAGATGGCCGCGCAGCTTGGCAAACGTCAGCGCCAGCATGTACAGCGCGGCCAGCTGCGTGGTGAAGGCCTTGGTGGACGCCACGCCGATCTCGGTGCCGGCGCGGGTGAGGAACTTGAGTTCGGTCTCGCGCACCATGGCGCTGGTGCCCACGTTGCACACAGCCAGCGTGTGCGTGTGGCCCAGCTCGCGCGCGTGGCGCAATGCCGCCAGCGTGTCGGCAGTTTCACCCGATTGCGAGATCACGACGACCAGCGCGTTCGGGTTAGGGACCGTCTCGCGGTAGCGGTATTCGCTGGCGACTTCCACCTGGGTGGGGATCTTGGCGATCGATTCGAGCCAGTACTTGGCCGTGCAGCCCGAGTAGTAGCTGGTGCCGCAGGCCAGGATCAGCACACTGTCGATCTTGGGCAGGATATCGGCCGCCTGCGGGCCGAACAGATCGGGTGCAAACCCCTGCACACCTTCGAGCGTGTCGCCCAGGGCGCGCGGTTGCTCGAAAATTTCCTTCTGCATGAAGTGGCGGAACGGGCCGAGTTCCACAGCTGCCGCGTAGCCACCCACTTCCTTCACTTCACGCTCGACGATGCGGTCGTGCACATCGGCCACGGTAAAGCCTTCGCGCGTGATCTCCACCACGTCGCCCTCTTCCAGATACGCCATGCGGCCAGCAGTGCCGGCCACAGCCAGCGCGTCGGAAGCGAGGAAGGTTTCGTTGTCGCCAATCGCCACCACCAGCGGCGAGCCAGCGCGCGCACCCACCACCACGTCGGGGTTGTCGCGCGCAAACACGGCAATCGCATACGCACCATGCAGGCGCTTGACCGTGGCGCGCACCGAGGCAAACAGATTGCCCCGCGTGGCGCTGCTCGGGTACGTGTAGGCCTGGTGAATCAGGTGCGCGACCACTTCCGTGTCGGTCTGCGATTCAAAGCCGTAGCCGACAGCCTTGAGCTCGTCGCGCAGTGCTTCGTAGTTCTCGATGATGCCGTTGTGCACCAGGGCGATGGTGTCGCCCGAAAAGTGCGGGTGGGCGTTGACCGTGTCCGGCCGGCCATGCGTGGCCCAGCGCGTGTGGGCGATGCCGATGGCGCCGTCGAGGTGGCTCGTCTGCGCCTGGGCATCCAGATCGGCCACGCGCGACACGGTGCGTGCGCGCTCGAGCTGGCCATCGCGCTGCACGGCGACGCCACACGAGTCATAGCCGCGGTACTCCAGGCGGCGCAGGCCTTCGATCAGGACGGGAACGATATTGCGCGTGGAAACCGCGCCAACGATACCGCACATGTTGATTTCTCCAGTTGGAACGCAACGGCATTGTCCGCCACATTCAGATTCTTTCAGTATCGATGCTCATGTGCCGTAGCGGCATCCGCTGTTCGGCGCAGGAGAAAACCTGTCAGCCTTCCTTCTTCTGTTTGACGGGGCGCTGCCAACTCTGAATGGTGGTCTGTCGCGCACGCGAAACAGTCAGCTTGCCTTCGGGCGCATCCTTGGTCAGCGTGGTGCCGGCGCCCAGCGTCGCGCCCTTTCCCACACGCACCGGTGCCACGAGCTGCGTGTCGGAGCCAATGAAGGCGTCGTCTTCGATGATGGTGCGGAACTTGTTCGCACCATCGTAGTTGCAGGTGATGGTGCCGGCACCGATGTTCACGCGCGAACCGACCGTCGCATCGCCCACATAGGCGAGATGGTTGGCCTTGCTGTGCGCGGCGACCTGGCTGTTCTTCACTTCGACGAAGTTGCCGATATGCACGTCTTCGGCCAGTTCGGTGCCGGGGCGCAGGCGCGCGTACGGGCCGATGCGCGACTCGGCGCCCACCTTGGCCTGTTCGATGTGGCAGAACGGCAGGATCTCGGCGCCGGCCTCGATGGCCGCATCCCGGATCACCGCATTGGCGCCGATGCGCACGCCATCACCCAGCGTGACGTTGCCTTCGAAGATGCAGTTGACGTCGATCACCACGTCGCGGCCGCACGTGAGCTTGCCGCGCACATCGATGCGCGCCGGGTCGATCAGCGTGACGCCGTCTTCCAGCAGTTGCTGCGCGAGGTTGCGCTGGTGAATGCGCTCCAGCTCGGCCAGCTGCACCTTGCTGTTCACGCCCAGCGTTTCCCGCTCGGCCAGCGGGTGCGCGGAGGTGATGGGTACGCCTTCGGTGGCGGCGCGCTCGATCACGTCGGTCAGGTAGTACTCGCCCTGCGCGTTGTTGTTGGACAGCGTGGCAAGCCAGTTCTTGAGCTTGCCCGTCGGGCACACCAGGATGCCCGTGTTGACTTCGTGAATGGCCAGTTGCGTTTCGTTGGCGTCCTTCTGCTCGACAATGCGCGTGATGCGGCCTGCGGCGTCGCGCACGATGCGGCCGTAGCCGGTCGGGTCGCCCAGGTGCACGGTCAGCACGCCCAGGTGGTCGTTGCCTGCGGCGCCCACGAGCCCGCTGAGCGTCTCGGCACGGGTGAGCGGCACGTCGCCATAGAGCACGAGGGTGGGCGCGCTCTCATCGAGCCGGTCGACGGCCTGCATGACGGCGTGGCCGGTACCCAGTTGCTGGTCTTGCGTGGCAAAGGTGATGTCCGGCGCGCCAACCATCTCGCGCACCCGATCGCCGCCATGGCCGACCACCACCACCAGCCGCGTCGGCGACATGGAACGCGCGGTTTCAATCACGTGGGCCAGCAACGGTTTGCCGGCCAGGGGGTGCAGCACTTTCGGCAGGGCGGAGCGCATGCGTTTGCCCATGCCTGCGGCCAGGATGACGATATTCACAAGGAGATTCCTAAAGTGACGCGAAGCGATGGCCTGCGGCGGGTGTCAGCGGCCCTCTCAAGGGGGAGTCGCAGTGCCCGCAAACCCTTCTGTGATGCGCTTTTGCGGCGGATAAGGCACAGGTAAAAAATTTTAGCATGGGGCCCACCCTCCCCCAGAACCGGCCAAACGGTCGAATTGTTGCAATTGCGCCATGACCGGGCTGGTTAGCCCGCCGGCGGGTCGGGCGGATGGCGGACACCACGGCGGGCCCGGCGGGGCGGGTTGCGCTCAGCTTGCGGCGGGTACGTCGGCCGGTTTGCGCTCCGCGTTACGCTCAAAACGCACGAACTCGATGCGATCGTCGTGCGAGCCGGCAAACACCAGCGGCGCTTGGTCGTAGGCGGTCTGGCCGAAGAGTGCGTCTTCACCAATCTTGGCCAGACCAGTGGTCAGGCCGTTGAAGTCGAACAGGTCGGTATCGGCCAGGTGCGACGGCACCACGTTCTGCAGGGAGGCAAAGATGTTGTCGATGCGGCCTGGCGTCTGGCGCTCCCACTCCAGCAGCATCTCCTTGACCTTCTTGCGCTGCAGGTTCTCCTGCGAGCCGCACAGGTTGCACGGAATGATCGGAAATTCCATCGCGCGGGCGTAGGAGGCGATGTCCTTCTCCGCGCAATAGGCCAGCGGGCGGATGACGATGTGCTCGCCGTTGTCGGTGGCCAGCTTGGGTGGCATCGACTTCATCTTGCCGCCGAAGAACATGTTCAGGAAGAACGTGTTGACGATGTCGTCGCGGTGATGGCCCAGCGCGATCTTGTTGGCGCCCAATTCCTTGGCCGTGCGGTAGATCACGCCGCGGCGCAGGCGCGAGCACAGCGAGCACGTGGTCTTGCCCTCGGGCACCTTCTCCTTGACGATCGAATACGTATCCGCCTCGACGATCACATACTCCACACCCAGCTTCTTCAGGTACGTGGGCAGCACGTCCTCAGGGAACCCTGGCTGTTTCTGATCGAGGTTCATGGCGATCAGCTTGAAGTTGACCGGCGCGCGCTTCTGCAGCGCCATCAGCACCGACAGCATCGTGTACGAATCCTTGCCGCCGGACAGGCACACGAGGATGGTGTCGCCGTCTTCGATCATCTTGAAGTCGCCGATGGCGCGACCGGCCGCCGACTGCAGGCGGGTTTCGAGGCGGTGGAAATTATTGGAGAACGTCATGGCATCTCGACCCCGCCAGCGCTGAATAATGGCCGAACGGGCGTCAAATCGTGAGGAAAATCAGCATTTTAGCGCGCGCGAGGCGCCTTCTGCAGGGTCGCGCGAACAAGCCTAGAATCGTTTGCCTACCCTTTTGCCCTACGGAGACAACGATGCGGATTCTGGTGCTGGGTGCCGGTGGTACCGGCGGCTATTTCGGTGGGCGGCTGGCCCAGGCGGGTGCGGACGTGACCTTTCTCGTGCGCCCTGCACGCGCAGAGCGACTGCGCACGCACGGTCTCGTGATCCGCAGCCCGCACGGCGACGCGCAGTTGCCCGTGCAGCTCATCACCGCCGATCAAGCCCCCACATGGAGCCAACAACGGGGTCATGCCGATCTCGTGCTGCTGAGCTGCAAGGCCTATGACCTAGAAGACGCCATCACGGCGATTCGCCCGGTGGTGGGTGAACGCACGGTGGTGCTGCCGGTGCTCAACGGGCTGGCGCATCTGGACCGGCTCGACGCGGCGTTTGGGGAATCCCGCGTGCTGGGCGGGCTGTG
>JGI25154J39366_1000378_pt1 | contig 24644 bp, 10 predicted proteins | sample AraplaL_Col_mTSA_FD_39366 | JGI IMG/M metagenome (IMG submission 39366) | reverse complement strand
CCGACGACGAGGCTCAGCGTCTCGCGAAACAACGGCTCGCTTTCGATTTCCGCAGTGTGGACGGGCTCGAACGCGATGCCGGCGTCGAGCCTGTCGTCGGCGAGCTGCGCTTCAATCTGATCCTGCGTGATTTCCTGAATGTCGATCGCGATGCCGGGATGCAGGCCATAAAAGCGATCGATCACAGGCCCTACGAGATACGCCGTGAAGGTCGGCGTCACGGCAATGCGCAAATTGCCGCGGCTCAGTTCGCCGACGTCATGTATCGCCCGCACGCCCGCATCCAGATCCTGTAGCGCGAGCTTCGCATAGCGCATCCACGCCGCGCCGGCATCCGTGAGTTGCACGTTCCGCCCCGAACGGTCTAGGAGCTGAGTGCGCAGCGTGTCTTCCAGTTGCCGTATCTGCTGTGACAGCGTGGGCTGCGAACAGCCCCAGGCCGAATGCCAACGCTCGACGCACAGGATCTGGCAATTCCTGAAGGCTGGCGTGCTCCACGGACTTTTTCGACATCTTGATTGACCCGACTGTTTTTTATCGAATGGCGCAACCGTAGGTCAGCGTGCGAACGCACGTCAACGCAATCGCCTAGCTGGCTTTCCCGAGAGCTCAGGTCATCTTCTATGGCCATTCTTGCGACCGCAATTCCGGGTTCCCGCCCCTTTCGTTCATCGATTACGATTGTCGTGGAGGTATGAGACGATGGTTGGCGACCACTCAGTAGTTGCCGACTGGCACAAAACTGGCGTCGGCGTCATAGGAAGCAGCCCCGAAAGCGCCATACGGATCGAGCCACAACTCGAAGTTGCGGTGTCTCATGTAAAAGCCAGGCCAGTTGCTCGCGTCAAACGAGACGCCCGAGCCCGACAGCCCTGCCCTCACGCACCAGGTAGCATCTTCCCCGAAGCCGTCCGTACAATCGTTACGGCTCAGCAGGACGCGGAAATGCTGATGTCGCGTACCGCCTTAACTCATGAGGGATCATTCCGGCAAACACGGGCGGTTTCGGTGATACAGAGAAGGCGGCGATGGTGATTGCACGCAATGAGGCGAAGCCGCCGCAAGACCGCCTGCTGGAGATCAATGATTGGATGGGCGACGAGGCGATCGCTTTACGTCCTATGCGCTGGGCGAGGCCTCGCCGGCGATCACATAGCCGCTGCAGCGTCCGGGAAAGTTTCGTTGTCGGCCGACATGCGGCCAAGTAGAATGGCCGCGCTTAGAGCCATACCCTAGGTCACAAATCCTTCCGGCACGCCAGCCGGCCGCCACTCGGTGGCGGTGCCGCCTTCGGGCAGGAGGCGGTATTCGCTGCCCCAGCGGTTGTCTGTTCTGTGCACAGTCCGCACCTCAACCGCACCGTGCTTCGCTCTCACTATGATGGTGTTCACGGGATTCCCCAAAATTTGGTGTCTCCCTCCCCGGATTCGCTCTTGCGGCGGCCTATGAATTCCTACCGTAGAAAGTGGCGGCACGAATGTCCAGCCCCGTTCACTTCACTCCTACGAAGACCCATCAGCAGCGGAGCTCTTCAGACGGCTAGGTCCGTCGCGATACGGTTGCCTGACCATACTTCCCTCACGACTGACCCAGCTGCTTCGACTCTTTACCCGAAATCTGTGACGGCGACAGGCGCGTTTAGCGGACCGCCGCGCGCTTCTCGGTTCCGGACGCACTGAGCCGTTGCCGACCGCATGGCGGCCGGCTGAGGGGCCTCTACGCGGCTTTTGGGGCGCGTCTGCGGTCTAGATAGCGTGCACACAAGCTTCAAGTACCCGGCGCGCGGTTTGGACACCGTCTCACCTACGCGCTTCATCAAGGGGGCTTCATGCAGTCCATAGACGCTTCGAAACAGCCCCCAGTAACCGTTCATTGCAGCAGGTTTACCGCCTGGAGAGAGCACCACATGTTCCTCTAGGCCAGCGGATTTCTGCGGTATCCATCCCGCAGCATGCCATGCGCGCACCTGGCCGCCGCGTTACAACAAGCATGGAATCAGTACTGGTAAGTGACCTGGAAACCCGTGGTGATATGCGCCGTGGTGAAGCTTGCCGGCTTGTAGATCGGCGTGCCGGCAAAGAGGTCGTAGGACAACGAACCGAAGCGTGTGGCCCAGCCACCGCGCAAGCCAATCACGCCGCCGGCCAACTGTCGACCGACCAGACCCGCCGTTGACGGACCATAGACATGGCCGTAGTCCACCCCACCATAGAGCGACAGGCCCGTGTTGCCGATCGGTGCTTGCAGCTCGTTGCGCCAGTAGAAGCCGTAGTCACCCGCGAGCAGGCTCTCACCATCAAAGCCACGCACCGTGTAGCGGCTGCCGATCGTCATGGCATCAAGCGAATACAGATGGTCGCGCGTGAACTGGCCACGGAACGTGGTGACGTAGCGCAGCGCTTGCGAAGCGACCTTGAACGGCACGGCGAGATTCGCGTCGGCCACGGCCATGTGATAGCGCCAGGTCGGGCCGCCACCGTCCGCAAGGGTGTCGTCCTGCGCGCCCAGCGCGCCGATGCCTTGGCGATAGGCCAGGCTTGCATCGAGCTGCGCAGCGCCGAAGTAGTGGCGGTCGGTGAAGCCCACCTCGGCGATGGTGTTGTTGCGCCGCTGCTGGGGGATTTCCGTGTCTTCGATGAAGCTCTTGCCGAAGCGTCGGGACAGGCGGAACTGCACGCCCAGCACATCGTTCTGGCTGCGCTCGATGACGCGCTGCAGCTTGAGGTCGATGGTTTCCGACTTGCCAGCGGAGACGAATGTTTGGTTCACCCCCGCAATCTGCTGGAAGTAATCGCTAGCGTTCGCGGACAGGGTGCCGGTCCAGTAGCCCCACGGCACCGAATAGAACGCATTCCAGCCGCGTGTGCCGTGTCCGTCGTTGCTATAGTCCAGGTCCTTGGTGTAGCCGACGTTGAAGAGGTCGTTCAGGCCCGTGGGGTTGTCGATCGACAGGCTTATGTTGCCCTGCACCTTGCCGGTGGCGCGCGTGCCCGAATTGTCGACCGAGGCGACCAAGCTCCACGGTTTGCCGCGTTTGACCGAGATGACGACGTCGCTCACGCCTGGCGTCTGTGTCGGCTCGATCTGCATGTCGACATCCTGGCTGGAGACGCGCTTCATCTGCTCCAGGCCTTGCTCCAGGTCTCGCAGGTTCAGCAAGTCGCCGGCGCGCGCAGGGAAGGCGGACTTCCACGTGCCACGCAAGTCTGGGTCGGTAAAACGCAGTTGTCCGATCGTGCCGGGGATGAGCGCGAAACGCAGCGTGCCGCTGGAGAGGTCTTGCTGCGGCACCAACACGCGAGTGGTGACGTACCCACGGCTCAGAACGGCCTGCGAAACGCCTTTACTGAGCAACTCCACACCTTGTTTGCCAACGCATTGCCTACGGTAATGATCGAGCCATGCGCGGGCGAAGGCGAACGGGTCTTGCGGCAAAGACGATGCGCCCTTTGCGCGCATGGCTTCCGGCAACTCGGGGGCCGCCTCAAGTACGAAGCGCTCGATAGGAAAGCACGGTGCCTCAGCGGGCAGCGATGGAAACGCGACCGCCTCGGCTTGCTGCGCGCGCACGGTAGGTGCCTGCAGGGCTTGTTCGCGTTCGCGGGCTTCCTGTTGCTGGCGCAAGCGTTGCTCCTGCTCGGCATTCGCTGCAGCGGCCGATTGGCCAGGAGTCGATTGGGCCAAAGCTGCGGCGGGCAATACCAGCAGAAGAGCTGCGGCGCGCCCGATTAGGAAACGATCTGTCATCTAGTCAGCGAATGGGTGTCGTTATTTTTCAGGTCCACTCAAGTTGCTGCTCGCCTGAGGGGGACTTCTCGTCGCTGAGCAAACGACTCCGGATCATCTTGTGCAGCCTTCACACCTTGTTGCTCGCCCACAGAAAACCACAGAAAATGCAACGGATGATTCAAATTATCGAAAATCTCGACCAATTGCTTCTCTGTTAGCAAGGAGCCGCCTAAATTTAGTTTCTTCGAGTGTAAGTGTCAGACCCAGTCAATTGATCCATCTGGCATTACCCATCCAATCCCAGCTGGACACGGATCCGTAAAGAACCATACTCCATTATTTAGATCTTCGTCGCGCTCTGGGAATGAGGCCATAAATTTATCCGAGATCGTATTTTTATCTAAAATTGCGCCATTCTTAGCAAAAACAATGAGCCCATCCTTTGCCATCGCATTGATAACGTAAATGAATTTATTTTTTCTATCTTCATAGGAAATGCTGTCGTCTTCCAGGTACAACCAAACAGCATCAAGCGCCATACCCGTGGTGTGATCCACTATGAATTTATACCTCTCTTTCGAAACCATATGATCACCTAAATTTCAACTCAAATTGCTTCACCGCAGAATTAACCTGTTGTAGCTCTGCGGAGCCGCGTAGATCAATTGTCCATCGCGCACCTGTTGCTGCTTGCGAACTTGAGACGGAGCGCAATGTCACTGTCTGTCCTCCGCCCAAGTCAGCTAACCAAACGTTCGGTGCTTTCTGTACTAGCGGCGTATTTCCCGCAAGCTGCTGTGCGAAGTCCCGAATTTCTTGGTCAGTCAGGTTTCGCGAATCAAATACCTTTGTCGTTCCGCTCAAGTTACTTCCTCCAGGCGATCCTACGGGAGTCGCTTGAATATTCTTGCCGCCAATCGTAAGCGTGTCATTCGGCTTCGACTTGTCAAAGAGGTCAGCAATTTCATTGAACCGCTTTTGCTGTTGTTGTACCAGAGCCGCTTCTCGTGCCGCTTTAGCGGCCGCAGCGGCCTCCTCCGCGGCTTTGGCGGCCGCAGCCCCCTCTTCCACAACCTTACCCACATTCTTGATGCTGCCCATTCCACCACCGGTCGGCAAATTGGCCAGCAACTCCCCGCCAATGCGACCGACTGCCTCGGCATCGCCGCGTTCATAGGCGCTCGCGAGTTCTTCACGGTGCGCCTTGTCCGCGTTGGCAAGCAGGGTACCCCAGGTAGATGGTGAGCTCAGCAACGTCACCACCCCGTTGGCGACGTTGCGCACGGACTGCTGCGCCTCGGTGTCATTGCCCAGGCCGGCATCGATGAGCGTCCCAGCGCCCTTGACGAGCGACGCCAAACCATCCACCACCGTGTGGGTGTAGCCGCTCACCATACCGCCAAGTCGTGCTGTGCTGGACAACGTGCTGTTTGCCTCGTCCTTTGTGTGGCTTGACTCCAGCATGTAATCCACGGACATGATGGCCGGGGCGCTGCGAATAATTTCGGCTTCAGCGCTGCGCACTTCCTGGCGTAATCCGTTGCACTGCGTGCTTGTATTGCCCACGCACGCGGCAAGCGCTGCGTCGCGTTGACGATCGAGCTGTTCCAGCCGCTTTTTCTCATCACACGCACTTGCATTGCCGGCGAAGCATCCTTGCTTCGCCTTCTCCAGCTCTTCGATTTCCGCGTGCTTCAGATAGTTGTTTTGTACCGCCGTCTGCGCCGTGCCCACAGCGGCAGCCACACCAGCAGCGGAGCCCCCCGCCGCCCCGGCAGCCACACCGCTGAGCGCCATGCCCACCAGTTGCGCCAACGCCTTTCGATCCCCCTCGGAGAGCCCATCGATGGCCAGCAACTGGTTACCGAAGCTCACCATCGCCAGTTCGGCTGCGCCGGCCCCGGCCGCTCCGGCTCCGAACTCCCCGCCTAGCGCACGGCTCACGAGCCCGCCGACCAGCGCGTGGACCGCCACCTTCACCGCATCCGGCTTGCCCTGCAGGAAATCCCCCACCTTGTTGTACAGCAACGGCGCGGCCTGCTGTACGACTTGGGCCTGCAGGCGGGCCAGTTCCTGCTGATCCTCCACCTTCTGCTTGTCGAAAATCTTGCTGATGCTGCCGTTGGCGTTCTTCGTATCGCGATTCAGCGTCGCGACGGTCGTATCGGCATCCTTGCCGGTCTTAGCCTGCTGCGCGGCATTGTCGGTAATAGTGACGGTACCGGCCGAGACGGCCGAACGCGTCGTGCCCGAAGCCTCACCTTCAAGCGGGCGCTGTGCATTGCCCACCGCCGTCGCCGCCGCGCTGTTCACCGCCTGCTGCAACGCAGTCGGGTTGTTGGCCACCATCGGGTTCGCGCTGGAATAGCTCGCACTGAAGCTGTCCTGGCTGCTGGAGTACGACGCATGGTTCTCCACGTCGCGCGTGGTGAGCGTGCCGGTAGTCAACGTGTTTTTGGACGAATCGGCCGTGGACGAGATGACACCGCCCACCAGATCCGTATTGCCCTTCACGTTGACGTTGTAGCCCCCCGTGCCCGCAGCGATGCCGCTCTGCTGGTTAACCGACGCATAGGTGGAATCGGTCTTGCCCTCCGACAAATTGGCGCTGGCTGAAACCGTCGAACCTAAGCAGAACGGCGGCACGCACAGGCTCACCTGCGCGCCCATGCTCTCGGAGCGGCTGTTGTAGTTGTCCGTATCCTGCCGGCTCTCGATGTTCAGATCTCTGCCGACAGTGGCGTTGACGGTGTTGCCGTTCGCTTGCCCGCCCCGCAGATTGGCATCGCGCCCGGCGTTCAGTGTGAGCGTGTCGGCGGCGGTGACCGTGGTGTTGACCTGCGTGACCGAATCGCCGTTGGCGTGCGCGCGGTTTCCGCCCGCCGCCAGCTCGATGGTGAAGCCGTTTTGGCTGCCTCCGATTCCAAAGCCCACGCCGATGCTGGCGTTCGAACCGCTACTCTTACTGTCTTGGTGCGTGATGTCCTGGCGGCTTTCCAGATTGATGTCGCGCGCTGCATTGAGCGTGACGTTCTGGCCGACGATGGAGGTGCCACGCGCAGTGATGTCGCCATCGACCACGTTGCCCGTCGCATCCTGGCCGGTGGCGGTGAGCACCACGTTTTGCCCAGCCTTGAGCGTGCTGCCCTTGTTGGCCATCGCGCTAGCATTCGATTCGGACTGCTGCGACCCGCCACCGATACTCACGGTCGCCTTGATAGCCGCCGTGGTGGATTGCGCCTGGGACTGGGTCTGCGCACTCGGCACGTTGGATTCCCCCACGCCCGTCTGTTGCGACTGGCCCGCGACCGAAGCGTTGTAAGCCATCAACCCCGCCTGCACCCCATACAGCGCCGCCACGCGCGGATCCTTGTGCTGTTCCACCGCGCGCGCGGCCTGCTCGACCGACTGCGCAATGCTCACCGCATAGCCCGAGAACGCCAGCGTCACCCCATATTGGCTACTCGATTGCGTCTCGCGCATGCGCTCGGTGTCCTGCCCCGCATCCAGGTTCAGATTGCGCCCGGTCAGCTTCAAGTCCCCCCCGGCGGAGAGGTCCGCGCCCTTCACCGTCACGTCATCGCGCGCGACGATGTTCACATCCCCCGCAGTGCTGGCGACTTGGCTACGGATCGTGCTCTGCTGCGTCTTGCCTGTGTCGAGCGTGCTGGACGTATTGCGCACGCCCACCGTGCCCGAAGTGCCGGTGCCACCCAAGTCGCCGATCTGCCGGCTCGAATGATCCTCGTGCCGGTTGGCGGTGTCGGTACCCGCCACGATATCGATCTTGCCCTGCTTGGCCAGCAGGTCAACGCTGCTCAAGGCCGAGATACCGCTGCCGACCACACCGATGTCGCCGGTGCGTGCCTGCACCTGCACGGTCTTGCCCAGGATGACCGACGCGTTCTGGCTGGTGCTGTCGCCCGAGAGGTTGTCGGCGGAACGGGCCGTGCCATAGGGCGACATGCTGACGCCGCTGTTGTTGGGCCCACCGCCCACAAAGCGGCCCAGATCGCCCCACGAGGGCGCTGCCGTGGAGTAGTGCCAGCCCGAGCTGCTGGCCGAGTTGGATTCCTGATGCGTGTCGGTGCTGGCTTGCAGCACCACATTGCGCTGGGCATCGAGCGCCGCCGCGCCGCCCGCGCTGAGCGTGCTGCCGGTGATGGTGATGTCGCCGTTGTTGGCACGGCCCGTGGCGTCTGTCGAGCCGTCGCCCGTGGCACGCAGGCGGATGTCGCCCGAGGCCGTCAGTTGGCTAGCGCTGTGCGTAAGCGAGGATGACGACGACTGGCAGCTGCTGTGGCTGGAGCCGAAGTTGACGGCCACCTGCGGTGTATCCATCGCCCCCGCACCGATCTCGTTGAGCGTTTGCTGCGCGCGCGTGACCTTGCTGGGGTTGCGCTGGATGTCGCGCATGTTGCGCAGCGTATCGAGCGGCGTGCCGACGATACCGATGGAGATGCCGCTGCTGCTCGTCTGCTGGGATGCGCTCGATTGCACCCAGTCCTGCCCGGCGTCGATGCGGATGTTCTGCGCCCGCACGTCGATGGCGCCGGTGCTGCCGGCGGTGGAGCCCGCCACGATGTCGCTGCCGACGATGGCCGTGTCCTTGCCGGCAGAAACCGCCACGTTGCCGCTGGTGCTGCCAACCGTACTGCGCGCGTCGCTCTGCGTGACGGCGTGGAACTCGGAGTTGCCCTGGGCACTGTTGCGGCTGTAGCTGATGCCGATGCCGCCCGTGCCGCCGAAGCCCGATTGCTTCTGCTCGAAGCTGTGCGACTCGTCGCGTGTGTTCTGGCCGGCGGTGATAAGCACGTTGTTGCCGGCCTCCAGACTCACGTCGCCCGTGCCGGCCACGGCGCTGTTGCGCACGGTCATGTCGTGGCCGGCTTGCACGTGCACCGTGTTGCCCGAGACGGTACTGCCGTTGCCGGTATCGGTGTGCACCGCATCCGCTTCGTGCGACGAACGCGACGAGAGGAACCCATTGCGGGCGGAGGAGACGAAGCGCTCGCTGTCATGCCGCTCGCGCGCTTCGGCAATGGTCACGTCGCCATCGGCCACGATGCTGATGGCGCCGCCGCTGCTGCCCGAGCCGGCGGCCGATGCCGAACGCTTGGACGCGCCCGGAGCATTCGGATCGACCGGTAGGATGGTCATACGGTCTGGCGCTGCGGCGGAGGCAGCCGGCACGGAAGGCCGTCCGTCCGTCCCCGCAGTCGTTTCCTGCTGCGCCGTGCCGGCCGTGATGCTCGACCCGGTGAGCGTCACGTTGCCCTTGCCGTCGGTGCGCCTGCTGCCGCCCGCGCTGGCGTTGACGGCGGCCAGCGTGGCGTTGCCACCGGCAGAGAACGCGGTGCCAACGGCTGTTTCGTCGTAGGTGTGCTCGACTTCCTGCCGTGTCTTGCTGTCGGCTGCAACGTTGTCGTACTTCGCCGTGTTGGTGACTGTTGTCGCGGTCAGGTTGCCGCCGGCGATCACGCTCAGGTCTTGCCCGGCGCTGACCTGTGCACCCTTGAAGGTGGCGTCGTTGCCCGATACGGCGACAAGATTGCCACCCGCTGCGAGAGTGCCGGCCTGGTGCGTGGTGCTGCTGGCTTCCCAGTGGTGCTGGCTGTTCTGTGTGACGGATTGGGCCGTCGTTGCCTGCACGGTATCGACCAGCAGGTCATGCCCGGCCGCCACCTGGGCGTTACCGCCCGCCGTGATGCTGGCGCCGTGCACGGTCAAATCATTGCCGGCCTGCGCCAACAGATCGCCTGTGGCAGCAATCGTGCCCTGGCGCCCCAGCAGGGTCGTGCTGACCTTGCTGTAGCCCGAGCTTGCCTGCACCGTATCCACCAGCGTCGTATTGATGAGGTCGTGGCCGGCCAGCACCCCGACCCGGTTGCCGGTGATCTCGCCCGACGCGTTGACGATGTCGTGGGTCGCCTGGACCAGCGTGGTGCCGTTGGCCTTGTCGCTGCCGATGGAACCGGCCCGGTTCACGATGTCGGTGGCCGTCACAACGGTTTGCGTACCGCCCTTGATGACACCTGAGTTCACCGCGCTGCCGACCGCATGAATCTCCACATCGTCAGCGGTAATGAGTGCGCCCGTGGGCTGCAGATCGTTCGCGTGGGTGTGCGCCAGATAGACCACTGGCGCCAGCACTTGCTGCTTTGAGCCATCCGGCAGCGTCACGGTCTGGTTGACCAGCCAGACGATGTCGCTGGTGAGCGCATCCATCTGCGCAGCCGTGAGCGCAATGCCTGGCACCAGGCTGAACTGCTTGGCCGCGTTGACGCCCGAGGCCATCAGCGCGCGGTACTCGTCTTCGTTGTTGTTGTAGCCCTGCAGGTAGACCCGGCCGGTGAGCTGGGTGACCTGGTCACGGATTAACTTCTCTTCATAGAAGCCGTCGCCCAAGCGCTTCTCGACAGCCATCGGGTTCAAGCCGAGCTGTCCCAGCATGTAGTCGCTGGAGATGAACTTCGTGTAGCTCGTCAGGCGCGGGTCCGTGACGATCAGGTAAGGCTGACCTGGCGCCGTGTGCAGCGAATAGAGGCCGCTGCTCGGCACGGTGATATTCAGCGCGCCATTGCTGCCGGCCACCGATTGGGGTGCGTTCACAGTCCGCTGCGTGCCACCAGCCCCGAGCGTGCCGCCCGTCGCGCCCGTCGCGGAGTTCGCAGCCGCGACGTTGGTGTTGTTCACGCTCGCGCCGCTGATGCTGATGGCGTTGTTGGCAATGATCGTGCCGCCCGTCCCACCGATGGCCACCGGCGACAACACAACCGGAGCCTGCACGATGGTGCCAACGTCCTGGCTTGGGTTCTCGTTCCAGGCGTAGGTCGAAACGATGTTCTGGGTCTGGTACTGGTACAGCGTCTGGCCGGTGTTGTTGACGGTGGTGCCGCCGTAGCTGCCACTGCCCACCGAGCCGCCTTGGCTGGTGCTGCCGATCTGGATCGAGCCACCGGCCGCGATGGCGCTGTAGCCGTTGTTGATCGTGCCGACGTTGGCCAGGATCATGTTGCCGCCCGCGAGCAGCTTGGCTTGCGGTGCGCTGCTGGTGACCTGATCCTGCTGGGTGGTGGTTGTAGTGTCCCGTGCGATCTCGACGCGCTGGTAGCCGTTGTGCGCGTCGCTGCGCGTAGCGTACTCCGTGGACGGCACGTAGTTCGTATGCGGATCGTAGTTGGCCCAGTACGTCACCGTGACCGTGCCGTCGCCGTTGTTCGTGACGCCGTTGTAATAGATCGCCTGGTTCTGGCCGTTGACGTTCACCACAATGACGTTGTCGACCGGGTTCGTGCCCGAGGACTGGGAGACGATTTGCGACGACGAGTAGGTCGAGGTGGTCGGGTTCTTGTATTCGTTGGTCCAGACCGCCTGCGTGCAACCCGCATGTGGGTCCGCGTTCATGGTCGCGCAGGCGATATACGCGCCACGCTTGGTCTCGTGCCCCGTGGAGGTACCGGTCGTCACCGTCCCCACGGTCGGTGTAGGCCGGGTGTTGTTCAGTGTCTGCGCGGCAATCTCAAGATTGCCTTGCGCCTCGATGGTCGACTGGTCGTTGTTGACCACGCCGATGCGGTTGGCGAGCAGCCCGTTGGCGTCGCGCGTGGCGTTCGCCGCGATGTTGATGTCGCCGACGCTGAAGATTTCCGCGCCGGCTGTGTTCGACAGGCTGTTCGACGCGTACAGGTTCAGTTGCGTGGCGGCGGCAATGGCTGCCGATGCCCCGGTATTGCTGATCGAACCCGCATTGAGCGTCACGATGTTGCCTACCACCGTACCGGTGTTGGAAAGCGTCGCGCTTTGCGTGGTGACCGAATCGCCTTCGAGCCGACCCTCGTTCGAGATGGCGTTGCTGGCGTGAACGGTCGTGCTGGCGGAGCTCAGGTCAGCGCTGGCCTGGTTGTCGACGTTTGTGGCATTAACGGTCAGGGCGTTGACGGCGCTCAGCGTTCCCTGGTTCGTGAAGTTGCCGGTCGTCGTCAGCGTCAGGTTGTGGTTACCCTGAATCTGGTTGGCTGCCGTGTTGGTGTAGTCCCCGTTGACGGTCACCGTGCCGTCGTTACCCGCGATGATCTTGCCGTCGCCCGACAATTGGCTCGTGGTGAGACTCAGGTTCTGGTCGCTGCCAATGGCACCGCCCTGATTCGACAACGTGCCTGAGGTGATGGCAACGCTGCCGCCGCTGCCCGTGTCGTTACCGATCTTGCCCGCCGTGTTGTCCAGCGACGCGACGTTCAGCGTAATCGCGCCGTTGCCGTGAATGGAGCCGCTCTGGTTGGTGAGAGCTGCACCTGACTGGTTCATCGTCAGGTTGTTGGCGCCGGAGAGCGTGCCGCCCGAGTTGTTCACGGACTGCGACACGTTGAGGGCCAAGTCATGCCCAGCAACAATCTGCGCGCCCTGCGTGTTCGACAAGGTCTGGCCGGTCAAGGTGACATCGCCGTTGCCGCCGATGGTCCCCGCGCCGGCAACGCCGCCAGGGTTGGCGTTGGTGATGGAGGCGGCGTTGATCTTGGTCACACCTGTACCAATATTGGCGATCCGACCGTTGGTGTTGTCGAGCGATGCGCCGGAGACCTGCAGCGTGGCGTTCGTGCCATCGGCTTCGATCTGGCCGCCAGCATTCGAGACGGCGCCCGCTGCCGTCACCGCCACGCTGCTATTGCCTTGCACCAGTCCGGCCGCATTGGTAAACGTGCTGCCCGACTGGACCGTGGTTGTGCCGCCTGCGGCCACCGTTCCGCCGGAGTTGTCCACGCTGCCGCCCACCACGTGCGTGTTGCCGTTGGCAGCGAGCGTGCCGGTATTGGTCAGGGCCTGGCTGGCGTTGACTCCCAGGTTCTGTACAGCGCTGACGTTGCCGGCGTTGCTCAATTGCTCCGCTTGGAGCGTCACATTGCCGTTACCGCCAATGGCGCCGGCAGCACCGTTGTTGAGCAAGCCGCTCGTCGTGAGGTTGAGGCCGTCGGCATTGAGCGATGCGATGTGGCCGCCCGTGTTGTCCAGGCTACCGGCGTTGGCCGTGAGCGCACCAGCCGCTTGCATGACACCGTTCTGGTTTGCCGCCGCGCCCGTTACGTTGGCGGACAGCGAGCTTTGCGAGACGATCTGGCCGCCCTGGTTGGACAGGCTGCCAGCGGTGAGCGTTGCTGCCCCTTGGCTGGAGAGGTGGCCGCCGTCGTTCACCAGGGCGCCCTGGGCGGTGGCGTTCAACGCCGCGCCTGCGCTGGTGGTCGCACCGGTCAGGTTCAAGTTGCCCGCCGTGGCGGCGAGACCGAGGTTGCCCTTGGTAGTGGTCTGGCTGCCAGCGAGGTTAACGCTCGCCCCTTGCAGGGTTGCGTTGCCGCCGGCCGCATTCTGCCCCGTCGCCGACAAGGCACCGCTTGCCACGACCGACAGGTCGCCGCTGTGTGCGATCGAGCCGTCGCTGTTAATGCCGGCCCCCAGCGTGCCAGTTGAGGCGACGTTGCCGGCGTTCACCGAGAGGCCTTGCTGCGCAGCCAGCGTCCCGCTGTTGGTCAGATCGCCCGAGGTGCTGACCGAGACGGATTGCTGGCCGTAGGTCGTGCCGGTGTCGTCGATGCCGCCCGTAGAGGACACCGAGAGGTTGCCGCTCGCATTGGTCTGACCGGCCAGGATCAGCTTGCCCTGCGAAGTCAGGGTCAAGTCGCCAGCTTGTGCGGCCGTGACGCCCTTGAGGGACACGCCAACGCCGTTCTCGGTGGATGCCAGCAGAATCTTGTTGGCGTACATCCCGCCCAATTGGCTCACGTCGATACCCAGGGCGGGGGCGACACCATCGCCCGCGATCGGCGTGGCGGCCAGGGTGTTGTGATCGACCTGGTTCGCTCCGGCGATGACGTTCAGGGTGTTGGCATAGACCGCCGCATTGGCCTGCACCGCGCGGGCGATTAAGTCCACCTGGTCGACATTGGCCGCGTTCAGGCCCGCGCCCTGGATGGAAATCTGGCCACCGGTGACACGGTATGCGTCCAGGCTACCGCTGCCGCCGAAGACCGGTAATCCGGTGGTCAACGTCGCGCGACTGGTGTTGATGAAGCCGCCACCGTTCACCAGAATCCCATTCGGGTTCGAGATCACCACTTCCGTGCGCGGGCCGGCGACCTCCAAGTAACCATTCAACGTACTGACGTTGGTGCTGGTGACCTGGTTGACGATGATGCGCGCAGAGCCGCCCGGCAGCAGGTTCGGATTGCCGTTGATGTAGCCCGCCTGTTGGGTCTGCGTGATGGTGGGTGCGTTATTTAGGATCGTGCCGGCGCTCGGTACGTTGAACTGCGTGTACGTATTGAGCGAAACACCAGCGCCGTTCGGACGGCCCACGTTGATTTGCTGCAAGCCGTTCTGTGTCTGCACCACCTGGGCGGCCGAACCTGGCGCGGCGACCACCTGTGCGTATGCTGCAATGGGTAAGTTCAACACGCACCATGCAGCCCAGACCCCGGGTAGTAGCACGAAACGGGCGGCAGCGCTGGCCGCCATGGGCGCTGCACAACGTGCTCGCGTGCCTGCGTTCCGTCCTTTTCCACTGCTGCGTGCCGACTCTTCTACCGGAATGAGCATACCGCGCGCGGCGTTAAAAACTGTCCGGTAGCACTTGTCGTTCATGGTGATCCGCAATATTGGAAATTTTTGTTCTGGCGGATCGTATGGGCGAAAGGTGATCAAGACTGTCAGTCATTGTTAGCTAAGCAGCCACTGTCGCGTTGTTCGCCTAACCTCTGACAGTGCCTGACAGTCTTGCTACTCGCCGTTGTCCAGAATGCTATGCATGCGGGCCCCGTATCGTATGCATCATCGTCAAGAGAGTTGTGCCCGGCAGGCTCCCCCCGGCCGGGCACTTTTTTCAGCCCGGTGGATGCGGGAAGCAGCGCGGCATTGACGAGTTGCCGCATGGCTGCGCGGCTGGTGCCTTGGCGCCTAGATCATGTGCCGGTCATCTAGGGGCGTACACGAGGAGGTTTCGACGCCTCATTCACTACGCCGAACAAGAAAGCCAGCGTATGGCAACAGCGTTCTCCCCTGCTTTGTCCTAAGGAAAAGCCCGCAGGCGTAAATCTGTCGATACGCTGACCTTTGCAAGCGTGATGGAAGTCACAGCATCCCTGCCTGTGCTGCACTCAAGACAGCTTCACTGATGCCCGGCGCGTGACCGGGCACGTGAGCCCGCCCCCCTTGCTCGATATGCCGTGGGCGGCCTATTCCAGTACCGCGCACATTCACACATAGCCGCATTGATGTGGCAGCGAGGGGAGCACGCGCTGTATTGCCGTCACATTAACCGGGCCCGTCGCCGCAAAGTTGGCATCCGCTCCGGTCGACCGACCCAGCCCCCTGGTTGTACTCGTCCCGTCCACATCGCCAACCTCATTCTTAGCTGCAATACGTGGCAGAGCCGAGCCCCATCCGAAGTAAAGACATTACCGATTTTTGTTTTACCGCTTGTCCTGACGGTCCGCATAGCACCTTTACTGGACGGTCGTCTGCCACAAAAAAGAAGCCCGGCGAACGGGAGCACACCGGGCTCATGAACGTACAGACAGGGCACGCGCGCAGTTTCGCGTGCGGGATAAATTGTCAGACATCTACCGAGACGATACTGTCAGAGGATGTCAGGCCGGCTATTACCTCGGCCCGCTGCCTAGCGCAGCGCGCCGAACACCTTGCCAATAATGGCGCTGCCGCTGCCAACGGGATCGGCCCTCAACGCCTTTTCCTGCTCGCCGATCGCCTGGTACAGGCGGTTGACTGCTTCCTTGGCGACGTAGTGGTCGAGATTGGCATCTTCATTGCGGATCAAGCCAAACTGAGCTCCTTGGCCAGCGTAGCTGTTGTAGGTCCGCGCGAGCCCGACCTTCGCCGTGGCTTGCGTCACGATGGGCGTGAACTGCTGCACAAGGTCAGACGATGTCTTGCGCCGAAAATACTCGGTAGCAGCTTGATCTCCGCCAGTCAGAATGCCTTTTGCATCTGCGATACTCATGTCCTTCACAGCAGACGCCAGCAACGCCTTCGCCTGCGGAACGGCCGCTTCCGCTGCACGGTTAATCGCCAGCTCCAGAGCATCTACCTGATCGCCCCGACCTGCCATGCGCATCAGGTTTGCGGCTTTGTCCAGGCCAGACGGCAACGGAATTCGCCATTGCTTGTTGCCATAGAAGCCATCAGGCCGACCAAGCGTTGCGACTGCGGTATCAACACCGCGCGACAGTGCCGCCTTCAGACCCTTGTTTACTTCGCCCGGGCTGAGCGCGTCCACTGCTGTACCGCTTCTTGTACTTCCCTGCGACGACTGCAACACGGCACCAACCTCATTCTGTAGCGTGCCCAGATCAAATGCACTGGCTTGTTGCATGGCTAACGCTGCAGATACCAGCAGAATCGCACGGCCTGCTTTCTGAATTGAAGACATGAGCTCTTCCCGGATAGGTTTCAGTGTTTTTGATGCTTCAGTTGCTGACAGATCTTCCCGCTACAAATAGGGCACTAGGACCAACGGTGATTCGCAAGCAGGATGACTGCCGCAATGCTGGCGCCGCAGGCCAGCATACGCAGGTCTCTGGCCGCCAGAATCGCTCCGGCCAACCCGAACAAGGGAAGAAAGACGAAGAGCCAAAGACACCCGGCAAGGGTGGCGTCTTCCCCACCGAATTCGGCCGCTGTCCAGACAGCGGAAATCACGGCGCCTGCGATGATTCCGAGCGTGATGTTGGTGCGATGCATGTGACCTTGCCCAAATAGTGTGTCGAGCTTTTCTTTGGCCACGCATCAATGCGGCCGCAGCGAGATGCTGAGATCGTACGTTCACTCGGCGTTACGTACGTTCAGAGATTGTCAAATCGCGAGAGCCGATATCGATACACGTGCAGGTCAGCGGTCCGAAATAGGTTATGCCCCTTTCGGATACGTTGTGCCAAGGCAGAAGACGAGCATGCGGGTTCAAAGGCCATCATGCGATAGCCAACCACGTAGCCCGCGACAATGCTGGCCACAGCGAGAACGAGCAGCACCGAGGCAAGGCGGTCGCGGCGCTGATGGTCAGATTGATGGGCCGGCTCGATGGAGGCCTCCGGTCTCGTCGTGGCTTTGATGCACAAGGTCGCCGCGAAGACCGTGCAGCCAATTAGCCAGGCGGCAACCACTAAACCTTGAAATTGGCAGGTATGCACGCTGTCGTGACTGACATCGATAAATGTTGCGGCGTCTGACCGCCTGGGCCGCCTCGACGCCGCGGCGAGCTGTCAAGCGAACTGGGGCCGTCGTTTGAACAAGAAAATGCCCGACTGCACGGAGCACAGCCGGGCGTGGGAAGCCCCTGGAGGGGGGTCACATTCCAGCGAGAATGTGACCGTCATTTTTGCAGTGATAGCAGCAAGACACTGTCAGAGAGTGTCCAGGCTGGCTGGTACGCGGTATGTGCCGTGGTACTTCAAGGAGCGCCCGCTGTTTCATCGCCATACTAGTGGACGCTGCCGTGTCGCCTCCAGCTTGTCGGCTGCCTGGCGCGTGCAGACCCGATTGTCCAGCCGTGCGCCCTCTGAGTAGGCCTTATCGTCCGCATAACAGAACGCCAGCGGATTTCTTGCTCCACGAAGGAAAGCTTTCTGCTGNGGCTCGCATTTCCTTGACGAGGACCGTGAGCTCATCGAGCCGCACGCTGACGCCGTTGCCGGCCTCCTGTACGGTCGCATGGCCATGCGCGCTGACCAGAAAAAAGGCAGCCGCAATCGTTAGGAACATCCCTCTCCTGATGGAGAACGAAGTCTTCGAAAATGTTGTCATTCGGATCATCATCGCAATAGGTTGGCAGGATCTCTGTGCTGGGCCGTGATGAATTCGTTTAATAAAAAAAATCGCCCGGCCGACGGGACGTCTGCCAGGCGTAAGAGTGTTTCCGGGGGCGCCCGCAACGGCTGAGCTGTGCGGGCAAACGGAATTATGGCGACGCTGTTGTCCTAACACTGTCAGAGAACGTCCGGGAATCCGCGAACAGATGGGAGGCTGGGTCCGCTCGCGACTGACAGTCCCTGTGAGTGCCCCAACCCACCAGCCGGTCCACCGCCGCGGCTTACGACGGGCACTTGCAAGTCGGCAAGGAGCCCTCTTCGTCTGCAAGGATGAAGCGATATAGCAGCCCACCGGCAACGCCTCCGAGCAACGGCGCTACCCAGAACAGCCACAGCTGCTGCATGGCCCACCCGCCCTGGAACACCGCCACACCGAAGCTGCGCGCGGGATTGACGGAGGTGTTGGTGACCGGAATGCTGATGAGGTGAATCAACGCTAACGCCAGACCAATGGCAATCGGCGCAAAACCCGCTGGCGCGCGTTTATCCGTCGCGCCATGAATCACAAGCAGGAAAAACATCGTCAACACGAATTCCGTCACCGCCGCAGCCGCCATCGAGTAGCCGCCCGGCGAATGCACTCCATACCCATTCGATGCGAATCCACCGTTTGAAGCGCTGAACCCAGGAGCGCCCCCAGCAATGACAAGCAAAACAGCGCCCGCAGCCAAGGCCGCGAAGACTTGCGTCCCCACATAGGGAAATACATGTCGTCCCTCGAAGCGACCGCTTGCCCAGAGCCCGACCGTGACGGCCGGATTGAAATGCCCACCAGAGATATGGCCCACCGCAAACGCCATCGTCAGAACCGTAAGCCCGAAAGCCAGGGACACGCCAACAAAGCCGATACCCAACTGCGGAAAGGCTGCTGCCAGCACTGCGCTTCCGCATCCTCCAAACACCAACCAGAACGTGCCGAAGGCTTCGGCCCAAAGTCGCTTTTGCATGATCTTCCCCTTATTGCTGCGGTTGTCATCCGCTCGGTACGGCGGCTAACTCGACAATAGATCAAGCTCAGCGGTGACAGTGTCAGAGCATGTCAATCCAGCCGCGGGGGGGCGGTCAGCGAAGAAGCCCAAGTCAGCAACAGCCAGCGGTTCTCCAGTCGGTACCCGCCACAGCTTCACGAGCGGCGAATCGTGAATACTGGCCAAAAGGATGCCCTTACGGATACCAATATCGTTGCAAAGGAACGATGCACAAATTGGTGATGCACGACTGACCGACAGACTCAGACCACGGTGGACCTAAGGTACGGTAACTTGTTCAGCGTGCCGCGCTCAGAACGCAGAAACGATGATCGTGGCCGAGCCGTTGCCCACACCGTTGGCGGTGATCAGGATGTCCTTGCCACATACCTCAAGCGACTCAGGTTTGTTCGGGACCAGTCGCAGGTGCTTGGTGAACTGAGGCCCTTTCACGTCCACCTCCACCCATTCGTTTGCCTGCAGCTGGCTCGTGCGAACCTTCAGGTCCCCCCAGACGCCGACCTCGCCCACGTAAAGGTTCACCCGCGACTGCAGAGGGTGATCGGGCTCGGCCGCCTTGCGCCCTGCATCTTCGATTTTGCATCCCCACGCAAATGCCGATTGAGCGGTCAGCAGTGCCGCGTAGATCGCTGCGACTCGCAGCACGTTTGTCATCGTCATGATGTTCTCCTCGTTGAACAGGTGTGTGTGGCCTTACACGGAATGGACCCAGCGCACCGGCACTGGACGTGATGTGCTTAAAGGCCACGAATCATTTCAAGTTGCGCTGGAAGACAGCGACGCTGCAGGTCATACCGCTCAATGATGGATTCGCGTGCCTGCCGTCCCAGACGCGCGGCCATCGAACGGTCGTCAAGCACGGTGCAGACGCGCTCGGCCAGTGCCGAAGGCGAAAAGAAGTCCACCAGCAAGCCATTGACGCCGTCTTCGATCACTTCCCGCACAGGGGCCGTGGAAGATGCCACCACCGGCACACCAACACTCATGCTCTCCAGCAATGACCACGACAGCACGAACGGATACGTCAAGTACACGTGGCAGCTCGAAATCTGCAGCAAGTGCAGATACAACCCGTAAGGCAGGTTCCCGACAAAGCGCACGCGATTCAGGTCAATCGCCTCGCCAACCTCGTCCAGGTACTTTTGTCGGTAGGTCTGGCCGTCCGGGGGTTGCTGGCCATAGCTGACGTCATCCCCGCCGACCACAATCACGATGGCATTCGGCCGGCGCCGCAGCAGTTCCGGCAACGCGCGCATGAAGGTGTGGAAGCCGCGGTATGGCTCCAGGTTCCGGTTGACGAAGGTGATCACTTCGTCAGCGGCGGTCAATCGTCGCCCCAGCGCCTTGAGTGTCAGCCAGGCACCCGGATCGGGCTTCACGACATCCGTGTCGATCCCATCGTGGATGACTTCAATCTGCGGGCGATAGACGGCCGGAAACTGGTCGCGCTGCCAATAGGTGGGACTGTAGTTCGCGTCGGCCGCGTCGAGGCTCGCCAGATACGCGCTATTGCGGATTCGCAGATGGAAAGCGTGGTCAAAGGCCTGACTACGATACTCCGGGTCAAAATTGACGTCGCTACCCGAAGACCGATAAAAGAACTCCTGGTAGCAAAGCAGCTTCGCCGCCGGAAAGATGTCTTTCAGAAACAGGGCTTCGCCCCAGCCCGGATGGGCACAGATCACGTCAGGAACGAAACCGCCTTGGCGCAAAGCCAGGGCTGCACCGGCGGCCGACTGCCCTCGTAGCACCTGCAGCTCGAATTCGCTCAGATATGGATGCGGCCGGGTCGGCAGCCGCGGAATCGAATGCTGAGCCAACGTAATGCCCTTGATCGGCGCGTGCGGGCTCATTGTCATCGCGACCACCTGGTGGGCCGGATCGCGCGCAAGCGCGGGGGCCAGGTGCTTGAACTGGCCGGGGAAGTTCTGGTGGACAAACAGCAGTTTCACGGCGACCCCAACCTCAACCCACCAGCACCTGATCACGCGGGCCGTCAACTAGGATGGCACCGTCCTGCAAGACGATCAGCCGATCCATCTTCTGAAGCAGCGCCAAGCTGTGCGTCGCGACGATGAGCGTCCGCCCGTCGCAATACTGCAAGAGCCGTTCGATGATCCCCTGTTCGGCATCCTGATCCAGGCCCACCGTCGGCTCGTCCAGCAAAAGCAAGGATGGTGAGGTGGCCAGCGCTCGTGCCAGCGCGACGGCTTGGCGCTGGCCGCCAGAGAGATTGGCTCCGCCGGACGCAATCTCGCTCTCGAGGGTGAGCCCCGTATGACTGAGCATCTGGTCGACGCCGGCTACCCACATGGCGCGCCGAACGTTGTCCGCATCTGCGATGCTGCCATCGGCCTGCAGGTTGAAATCCAGCGTTCCCGCATAGAGCAGCGGTTCCTGCGGCTTGTAGGAAAGCCAGCGCGCACGCCACTCCGCAGAATACGCTGCCAAGGTTGCGCCATCCAACGTCACTTGGCCATCCGACGGATCAATGACGCCGGCCAGACACCGCAACAACGTGCTCTTGCCTGAACCGTTGCGGCCGATTAATCCGATACGCTCCCCTGGCCGCACTGTGAAGCCCACGCCAGTCAATGCGGAAGCCCGCCCCGCGGGAAAACTGAAATGCACATCCGCCACCCGGATATCGCCCCGAATGGGCCGATTGGGAAGGCTAACTGGCACTTCGTCACGGGTTGTGGCGAGCACCTGCGAGAATTCGCCTTTGGCGCGCTTGAAGACATCCAGGCGTTCAACCAGGAGCAGGAAACTGCCAATCAAGGCAGCGGCCCGGCTGGACAGCAGCGAACACGCGGTCAACGCGCCCACCGACAGCACGCTGTGGTCTGCCATCTGTGCGCCGACAATGAGCGTGCAGATCCAGATCAACAGGGTGCCATCAGCGATCATCGAGTAATTGACCGCGCTCCAGAAGCGCCCCTTGCTGCGCATCAACGAGACGCGCTCGGCGGTCTCGCGCCATTGCGCCACGAAATGCTGGCGCCAACGGCTCACCTTGATCTGGTCACACTGGGCGGCAATCTCCCCAAGCATGGCCAGCTTCTTGGCATCGCCCTGTCGACCCAAGGTGCTGTATGCAGAGATCGGCTTCTTGAGCACAAGGTTCACCCCCACCAACACCGCGCCTAACACCAGTGGGACGAACACGATCGCCCCACCGATGAACACAAGCGCCACCAGATAGAGCGCCAGGAACGGCATATCGGCCAGGGCCAGCACGCAACTGGACGACAGCACGTCGCGGCTGGCCATCAGGTCGCGGTACTTGCTGAGCAGTTCACCGCTGGAGTACAGCTTGCCGCGCCGTTGTCCCAGGATCTCGTCAATCATCCGCTCATCGATCTCGATGTCGGACCGGTAAGCGATTTGTTCAACATAGAACGCACGGATCAACCGCAGGACGAAATCGAGTCCCACAAAGATCACCATGCCGATACCCAGGGCGTACAACGTGTCGACGATGTTGTTGCCGATCACCTTGTCGTAGACCAGCATCGAAAACAGCGGCGATGCCAGTCCAAACAGGTTGATGAGGATGCTGGCAAGACCGATTTCGACGAATCGCTTCCAGTAGCGGGCCAGCGGCCATTGATCGCTCAAGCTGTGCAGCCTGGCCGAGAGCGATTCGCCATCGGCCTGGGTGCTATCGGCGTATGAATGTTGTGCGAGCGTGCGCATGGGCTTAAGCCAGAATCAGTTTGGCGATCAAAGTGGTGTGTGCGGAGTTGTAGATCGATTCCACCACCTGCGAATTAACGACGGAGACCTGGGGCGCAGCTTCACCCGCCAAGGACGCAATCGTCACGGAAGCACCGCCCGTCTTGATGGTGAGAGCGCCCCCGCTCGACACGCCCGTCATTGCGTTGATGTCCGCCGACGTAATCGTGTAGGCGTTGGTCGACGCGCTCTTGCTGAGGTCCAGCGTGCTGATGTGCGCGAGCGCAGGCGATAACGAGGACAAGGAGAACGGTGACGTGCTGGATGACGAGATGCCACTCAACTGCACCGTGTTCACGCCGGCGCCCCCATCGATATGGTTGGCGCTGCTGTTGGACTGCATGGCGCTGATCATGCTGCTGCCCACGGAGATCGTTGAGGTGTCCGTGGACGTGCGGGTCGAGTCGCCGATGATCGTCCCGCCGCTGATGGAGTTCGCCGACACTGTGTCGTTGCCATGCCCGAAGGTCACATTCCACGTGCCGGAACCAGCGGTAATGGAGTCGTTGCCGGCACCGCTATTGATCGTGCCGCCTCCACTGATTCCGCTGGCACTGATCGTGTCACTGCCACTACCTCCGACGATGGACGTGTGCCCCGCCCCGGTGCCAGCATTGATGTTGTTGCCGCCGTTGGATCCGATGATGGTGTCACCGAGGCCACTGCCGATTACGTTCTGGATACCCGAAATCGTCTCGGTTCCATAGCCCCCCGTCACTTTCCCGGTGGAAAGATTGACGTTGACGGCACCCGACGTATCGTGAGCGAAGGTCAACATGTTGTTGCTGCCGGCGCCGGTGATGGTAATGCCCGAGGCGCCCCCTCCATCAAACGTGTCGCTCCCCGCCAGGCCAGTCAAGGACAGTGTGCCGCCCGTTCCTGTCAGCAGGTCACCACCGTGGCTGCTCCCAATGACCTTCTGGATACCGGAGACTGTCTCGGTGCCGTAGCTGCCAGTGACCGTTCCCGCTGCCAGATTGACCTGTACCGCCCCGGCCGCGTCGCTCGCAAAGGTCAAGGTATTGTTCGAGCCCGCGCCTGCGATGGTGATGCCGGACGCGCCGCCGCCATCAAACGTATCGTTGCCGGCCAAGCCCGCGATGGAAGTGGTGGTGGTGGACCCGACCAGCAGGTCGCCGCCTGCCGAACTGCCAATCAACTTCTGGAAGTGGGCCACCGTTTCGCTGCCAAACGCACCGCTGGCCTTGCCAGTGGTGAGGTTCACGCTGACGGCTGAGGTCGTACCCGAAAAGGACAGCGTGTTGGTTCCCGCGCCGCCGTCCACCGTCCCGCCGGCCACACCGCCGATGAACGTATCGTTGTAATTCGACGCGATCACCGACTTGATGTTGCTGAACTGCTCACTCCCATAGGCACCGCTGGTGGTACCTTGAGTCAGGTTGACAGTCATTGCGCCGGTCGCATTGGCAAGGGTCAGTGTTGTACTGCCTCCCGCATTGCCCACGATCGTGTCGTTGCCGCCGCCGCCATCGACGGTGGTAGCCCCCGCCGCTGCAACGATGGAATCCGCCGCGCTGCCGCCGACCACGTTCTGGAAGTGGGCAACCGTTTCGTTGCCGAACGCTCCGCTCACCGTACCTGCAATCAGGTTCACGTTTACCGATGAAGTCGTGCCGGTAAAGCTGAGGGTATTGACGCCTGCCCCCCCGTCGATGGTCCCGTTGGACACGCCGCCGATCACGGTGTCGTTGTAGTTTGAGCCGATGACGCCGCGGATATTGGTGAATTGCTCGTTGCCGTACGCACCGCTCGCTGTTCCTTGTGTCAGGTTGACCGACACGGCTCCGGATGCGGGCGCGAAGGTGAGCGTGGTAGCAGCGCTCGTGCTGCCCACGATCGTGTCGTTACCACCGCCGCCGTCAATGGTGCCGGCCATATTGGCCGCAACAATCGAATCCGCGTAGGTGCTCCCGATAACATTTTGGATACCAGACACAGTCTCCGTGCCGTAAGCACCCGTGACCGTACCGGCCTGCAGGTTCACCTGCACGGCACCGGCTGTGTCTTTGGCAAACGTCAGCGTGTTGTTGGTGCCCGCCCCCGCAATCGTGATACCCGAGGCACCGCCGCCATCGAACGTGTCGTTGCCGGCCAGCCCCGTGAGCGACTGCGTGCCGGTGGTGCCGGTCAACTGGTCGCCACCCACGCTGCTGCCGATCACCCGCTGGATGCCCGAGACGGTCTCCGTGCCGTAGGCACCCGTGACCGTACCGGCCTGCAGGTTCACCTGCACGGCACCGGCTGTGTCTTTGGCAAACGTCAGCGTGTTGTTGGTGCCCGCCCCCGCAATCGTGAT
>JGI25154J39366_1000327_pt1 | contig 27593 bp, 25 predicted proteins | sample AraplaL_Col_mTSA_FD_39366 | JGI IMG/M metagenome (IMG submission 39366) | reverse complement strand
TAGAGCAGGCCGCCGGCGATCCCGAGCGAGCCATATCCATCGTCGAAGCACTGGAGCCGACAACAGTTGCTGCCGTGTCCCTCGCCGAGCTCTACGCGGAGCAGGAAAGATGGGCAGACATCATCGACCTGACCAACGGTCTCACCAACGAGGACGTCGCAGCGACGTTCCTCCTCATCCAGCGCGGCACGGCGCTGCGTGAACAGGGGTACTTCGAGGCCGCTCGCGAAGCGCTGAAGGAAGCGCTACGCGTGCGTTCGCGCCCCGTCGAGCTGCGACACCTCGCGCTTGTCGCACGAGGGCACACCTATCTCGCCGAAGGGAAGAAGGCCATGGCCCGCAAGGACTACGAGCGGGTACTGGCGGACAACGCCGCCTATCCCGGACTCACCGAGATGCTCGCCGCGGTGAGCGCGTGAGCACCCCTCCCGCCGGCTGGTTCCCCGACCCTGAGAATCCCAAGCAGACCCGCTGGTGGGACGGACAGCAATGGAGCGCGCAGACCGCGCCGCCCCCACCGACCGGCATGCTTCCTCCGCCCGCGACAACCTTCGCGACCGCAGCAGCGAAGCGAAAGATACCCACTTGGCTGTGGATTATCGGCGGGCTAGCCGCCGTGCTCGTAACAGTCTTCCTCTCCCCGCTCGTCGCGCTGATCGCGCTGATCGTCACGATCACCGGTGTGGTCGCCCTTGTCCGCAACACCCCGACTTGGCTGCGCTTCACCTCGCGCCGACGAGCAGTGATCTGGACCATCGCGTCCGCCGTGGTCTTCTTCGTCGTCGGAAGCATCAGCACCGCGCTCTACCCGACGGACGAGAGCACCGCTGTTGAGGCGCCTGCTGATGTCGTCTCGACAACGACCGCGAGTCCAACGCCCACTCCATCCGCGACGCCGTTCGCGGATGACGCGTCAGAGGTGCAGGCCTTCGCGGGTCTGGCCGGCACTGCGAAGGATGCATCGGCGACGGCTAACCAAACTGCTCTCGCAGTTCTCGCCACCCTCGAGGTGAAGGGTCGCGCCCCGAAAACCGGATACGACCGAGACGAGTTCGGCCAGCGATGGCTCGACATCGACCGCAACGGCTGTGACACCCGGAACGACATCCTCGCCCGCGACCTCGCCGACGCCACACGGTCGGGTCCGTGCCGCGTGATCTCCGGGTCGCTCGCCGATCCCTTTACCGGAACCGAGATTGCGTTCTCCCGCGGACAGGGCACGTCCGAGCTGGTGCAGATCGACCACGTCGTGTCACTGTCCGACGCCTGGCAGAAGGGCGCTCAACAGCTCACTGCAGATCAGCGCGCGACCTTCGCAAACGATCCGCTGAACCTCCTCGCGGTCGATGGCTCGGCTAACGCGCAGAAGGGCGACGGCGACGCGGCGACATGGTTGCCCTCGAACCGAGACTTTCGCTGTGCCTACGTCGCGCGGCAGGTAGCGGTGAAGGCCACCTACGGTCTGTGGGTGACGCAGGCCGAGTACGACGCTATGGATCGCGTGCTGGTGACCTGCCCGGACGAGCCCGCACCTAGCTCAGCTTTCGCTGCACCCGCTCCGCAGCCGACATCGGAACCAGCGCCCGTCGAGCCAGATCCAGCGCCGGTCCCGGCACCAGCACCCATCCAGCCCGCACCCGCTCCGGTAGAGCCGGTACCCGCTCCGGCGCCACCCGCGAACACGTTCTACGCGAACTGCGATGCGGTGCGCGCGGCAGGCGCTTCGCCCCTCTACGCCGGCTCGCCTGGATACAGCCGGAAGCTTGACCGAGACGGAGACGGCGTCGCTTGCGAATGAGCGATGCGCAAGCACGCTCTGAAGTGGCACGACCATCTACAACATCTGCCTCAACGGCCAACTCCTGCAGACAGCGACATCGACCGTCGCTACGCGGTCGTCAGCCGCGGATGATGGATGTGGCGACCGTGAGGAAGGTCGCAGCAGCTAGGCAGGCTCTCACCTCGAGCTCCGCCGGATCTCGAACGTGCTCGGGCGGCAGGCGTGCCGCGGTTCGCTGTGGACTTGTCAGATGTCGAACACAGGCCCCGGCGCGAGGACTCCTCCCCCTGCTACGGTCGCGGCCGCTCGGCAGCCCAATGGGTTGCTTCGACCGGGGATATGTTCTCCGCGACTCTCTCTCACCGACTACCCTGCGGCGAGTCCGGGGCGATTGCGGCAGATCCGCCAGAAAATCTTGATGTCACGGTCAGTCCAAGGACTCTGCCAAGGCCGGAATGAGCCGTTTCGCCAGTCGAGAGTAGGGGACCACCTCGATCTGCCAAGGTGACCAAGTGCATAACGTAGCCCTGTAGGGATTTCAGAGGGTAGCTAGGGCCCCCCTTTACTACTTACTTACTCTTGATCTCTCATATGAACTACCTACTACTTGGCAACCTTGCTAACAGCCCCCGATCCCTTGGAATCACTAGGGAAACTCCAGCCAAGGTGCCCTTGGTCAGCAGTTGTCGTTTTCGTCTACCACAGGTCCACCCGCACTAGATCTGCCGAAGTATTTTTGGCAGATCCGGTGCGGGTGCATCAACGGTGGAGTCATGGGCGACGCGAACTTGATGCTGTGGAACGTTCGCGTCAGTCAGCACGTGGGCCAAGTGGAGCTCGCCGAACGATCCAACGTTTCTCAAGCTGTCATCTCGGGGATCGAGAGAGGCCGCCTCACTCCCTCCGCCGACGCTGACGCTCGCCGGGCAGGAGATCAACCCGCAGTCGTACGCGATCTGCAAGGCCGACATGACCGTCAAAGGCCAGTCGGTCGATGCCCCATCTTCTTCGGCGACACCCTCATCAAGGACAGCCACGCTGGCGCGACGTTCAGTTACGGTCTCTCTAATCCGCCGTTCGGCGTCGATTGGAAGTAGCAGCAGAAGGCCGTCACGGACGAACATACTCAGCGCGGATTCGCGGGACGGTTCGGACCTGGCCTGCCGCGCGTCTCGGATGGATCGATGTTGTTCCTCATGCACCTCATCTCGAAAATGCGCTCCGCCTCGGATGAAGGCGGGCGGGCTGCCATCGTCCTCAATGGCAGCCCGCTGTTCACCGGTGGAGCAGGGTCAGGCGAGTCCAACATTCGCACGTGGGTGCTCGAGTGCGATCTGCTCGAAGCAATCATCGCGCTACCCACCGACATGTTCTACAACACCGGCATCGCCACCTACGTCTGGGTGCTCTCGACCAAGAAAAGCGCCGAGCGCGCGGGCCGGGTACAGCTCATAGACGGCACGAAGCTCTTCCGCAAGATGCGCAAGGGGCTTGGCTCGAAGCGCAACGAGCTCGGTCCCGACGACTCGCCCTCCCTGCATCGGCCGCGGCACGCTCGGCAACCGTGGGCTGCTCGACCGGGGGGTGCTTCCCGCGACTCTCTCTCGCCTACTACCCTGCGGCGAATCGAGCAGACTGCGGGGAAACTGCGCACATTTGGTGCATTGCCCACCCCCTGCCCAGGCGGGGAGGGGCCTCGATCCCTGCCGGGAGAAGGGATCGGCGCGATCTGCCCAGGTTGCCAAGTGCGGAACGTACCCCTGTAGGGGGATGAGAGCGAAGTTGGCCCCTTTTACTACTTACTTTTCCCTTATGAATACTCACTACAACTTGGCAACCTGGGCAGAGCCCTCGGATCCCAGTCGGGAGTATGGCAAACTCCAGCCCAGGTGACCTTGGCAGCACTGGCCACACCTGGCAGAATCCAGACCTCAGCACCTCTGCGGGCGCCGTGCGGTGCGGTCGTCGGTGATGGCGACGAGGACGAGGATCCCCGCCATGGTGGTGCTGATGGTCAGGCCGGGCAGGCTCGCGCCCAGAACTGCGACCGCAGCGCATATGAGGATCGCGAGCGGTCGTGCCGGTGTCATGCGGCCGGTGGCCCTGAGCTCGATGAGCAGTTGCGCGAGGAGGAAGAGGATCGGGCCTGCGGTCACGGCGACCCGCTCGGCGGTGGCGAGAGGGTGGAGGGGGTGGGCGATGACGAGTTCGTCTCCGACAGCAGAGAGGATGATGCCGGCGATCACTAGGATGTGACCGTAGGTGTAGACGTCTCGGGCCCGCCGCGTTCGGGTGTCGTCGCCTCGCAGGGCATGTTCGCCGATCTTGCTGGTCGTGAGGAAGTACAGCCACCACATCGCCGCGGTGCTGATGAACGCGATGATCAGCGCCGCCACCGTCGCCGCGTTGAGGTCCCGTGATGTTGCCGTGACGCCGGTGAGGATGACGGTCTCGCCGAGAGCGGCGATCACGAACAGTCCGAACCTCTCGGAGAAGTGCGTGGTTGCGATGTGCCACGTGGTGGGCATCAGTCGCGGGCGTCCGGGTATCGGGTACAGGAGGATTGGTGCGAGGTAGTCCACGCAGAGCGCGACGGTCCACCACCACATTCGGACGGAGGGATCGGTGAGGCCCCCTGCGACCCAGAACACACCGGCGAGGAGGAACCAGGTCATGATTCGGCCGGCCTGTTGCCGTTCGACGCTTCCGCGTCGGGCGGCGACGACGGTGAGGAACCCGTGACGTAGTAGCTGTATCGCCACATATGCAGCGGCGAAGAGCAGCCCCCGCTCCTCGAACGCGTGCGGCAGGGCGATGGCCATCAGCAGGCTGCCCAGCATCAGAACGATCAGCAGAAGCCTGACGGGATTCGTCTCGGAGTTGAGTTCGTTGGTCGCCCAGGTGGTGTAGTTCCATGACCACCACACGGCGAGCAGCACGATCACGGCGCGCCCGGCCCCCGCCCAGGTGAGCTCGTCGAGGAGGAGATGGGAGATCTGTGTGATCGAGAAGACGAACACGAGATCGTAGAACAGCTCCAGCGTCGCCGCACGCTGGAGCGCAGCGCCCTCACGACGCCGGAGCTGCTCATTCACCACGGTAGGGTGCCGTCCTTATCGGTGACGGTTCCGGTGGGCGTCGCGGAGCCCATTGTGGCGATCCGGACCGCCGCTTCGGCTCCTTCCACCACGGTCTGCCCGACGTTGCCGGTGAAGTCCGTGGCGGTCTGCCCGGGGTCCACCGCGTTGAAGCGCACCTCGGGGATTGTCTTCGCATATTGCGTGGTCAACATCGTCACGGCGCTCTTGGAGGACCCGTAGGCGGCGAGCACGTACTGCGACTCGACACGGTTCGGATCCTGGGTGAGGGTGAACGACCCCATACCGCTGGTCACGTTGATCACCGACGGGTCCGTTCCCTCGCGGAGCAGCGGCAGGAACGCGCGGGTGACACGCACGACCCCGAAGACATTCGTCTCGTATACGTCACGCACCTGGTCGGCGGTCATCACGTCGGGTGCGGCGACCTCACCGAGGATCCCGGCATTGTTGATGAGGATGTCCAGATGCCCCACCTGGTCCCGGATGGTAGCCGCCGCCTCCTCCACCGACGCGTCATCGGTCACGTTCATGCGGACGTAACGGGCACGGAGTCGCTCCGCGGCCTCACGGCCGGAGGTGGAGTCTCGCGCGCTGATCCACACGTTCTGCCCGGCCGCGATCAGGCGACGGGCCACCTCGTAGCCGAGCCCCCTGTTGCCACCGGTGATGAGTGTCGTCGTCATCCGAGAACCTCCCTCCTGCACCGTCCTCACGCCGCCGGCCGGAACGGACGCAGGATGCGGATCCCGTCTTCGATGGAACCATCGATGAGTTCGAGCATCTCCGGCACCAGAGCCACCATCCGGGGTGCGGAGAGATGCGCATCCAGCAGCTCCCGAGTCTCCCACCGCTCATAGATGACGAACGCTCCAGGCGCTCCCTCCACTTCATGGGCTTCGTAGTCGATGTTGCCGGCGTCGTTGCGCGAGGGCGTGACGGCGGCGGTGATGAACGCTCGCAGCTCGCTCTCCCGTCCCGGCTTCGCCGTCGCGTCCCACAGCACGGTCACGTAGCCATCGGATGTTGCGGTCATGATGAATTCCTTCGATAGGCGCGGTATACGATTCACCGCAATATTTACAGTAAGTGGCTGTAACGAAACAACCTGAACGGGACGCTAGCGGCATCTTTGGGTTACAGTCAAGTTGTGTAACCGAAAGGAAACAGCATGTCCCCGAAGACGCCGCGGCGAACCGGCGAGTCAGAACGACCGACATCAGCGCACGGCGGGCGTCCACGAGACCCCGCCATCGAAGAGGCAATCATCGACGCCACCCGACTGTTGCTGGCCACCAAAGGCTACTCAGCCCTGACCATCGGGGACATCGTGGCCCAGGCCGGCGTCACCCGCCCCACCCTCTACCGGCGGTGGCCGAACAAGTACGAACTGGCCGTCGAAGCGCTGCAGTACGGGCTGCGCAAACAGCGGGAGGCATACCCGCCGTTCGATCTCGACACGCTCACCCCCCGGGACGCGTTCGTCGAAGCCATCCACCGCCTCGATCCGCGCTACCACAACCCCCGAGCGATGACGCTGCACGGGAACTTCATGGCCGAGGCCGAACGGGAGCCGGGCCTGCTCGAGCAGATGAGAGCGCAAGGAAACCAACCCCGCTGCCAGGAACTCACCGACGTACTCCAGGACCTGCAGCAGCGCGGAGCTGTGCGTGCGGACATCGATGTCGACACCATCGTCAGCCTGTGTTTCGGCAGCTACTTCGCCGACTTCAACCGATTCGGCGGCGACGTCCCCGCCGACCTCCCCGAACGAGTGGCGTCCGCCCTGTGGCCGGCCATCGCCGCCCTTCCGGAGTCACCGGATCAGGAAGCAGTTACGAACTGACGGGCTCCGCGACCGGGACGTCAGCCGGTTCGGGGACGAGGTACAGGCCCCCGGGAGAGTTCGCGGTGAAAGCGAGCGCCTCAGCCCAGGCGCGGTTGATGGCGGGCTGACGGCTGCCGTGGTACTTGAAGACCATCGCGCTGCCGCCGTGCATCTGATTATCTCGTAAGCGGATGCCCATGCCCTGCCTAGTTGTGAGGCCCTGCGGGGTCGCGCCGTCGAGCGTCAGCAGCTTTCGTGACGCCGAACTGTGGGTAGTCGGCGTGACCGTGATACCCCCACACGACAATGAGGCGCAGAGCGGTGTCCCCGGTGTTGACGAGGTCGTGGTCCACGCCCGCAGCGGCAAGGACGGTGTCCCCAGGCCCAAGGTCGTAGGCGGTGCCGTCCACGGTCATCCGCGCCTGCCCCTCCGTGATGAGATACATCTCATCCTTCGGGTTCTCGTCGCGGTCGTGCGTGTGCATGCCCTCATCGCCGCCCGGCGGCAGCTCCCAGCTCTGCACCGCTACCGGCAGGTTGCTGGTGTCGTAGAAGTGCCATTGCATGCGCACTGGGTGCGTGGAGTCGTGGAGGTCGTAGTCATAGGCCCAGTCGTCGCGGCGCTCGAGCATCGCGTCCTCCCGCTCTGCCTCAGGCGACATAGACACGAGTCGCTTGTTGACGAATTCGTCGATCCCGAGAGGACCGAGTTCCCGACCGAAACCGGACCGCTTGACACCACCGAACGGGAGTTCCGCACCCTCAGCCACGGGCGCGTTGATGCTCACCATGCCGCTCTCGATGCGGGAGGCGAACGCCGCGGCGCGTTCGACGTCCGCGCTGAAGACCGCAGCCCCGAGACCGAACTCGGTGTCGTTGGCCAGGTGCAGCGCCTGCTCCTCGGTGCCCGCGTGGTAGACGACCGCGACCGGGCCGAACAGCTCCTCGGAGTACGCACGCATCTGCGGTGTGACCCCAGTCAGCACGGCGGGCGCGAAGTACGCGCCGTCCAGTGTGCCACCGACGTGGAGCGTCGCTCCCTTCGCCACGGCGTCCGCCACCTGTCCTGCCAGGTGCTCCGCGCCGCTGCGGCTCGCCAACGGGCCGTATTCGCCGTCTGCGAGGCTCAGGGGGTCACCGGGGGTGAGGTCCGAGGCGAGTCTGACGAGCTCACGCACGATGTCGTCGAACTGCTCCGACGACGATGATGCGCTTGTTGGAGTTGCAGGCCTGGCCGAGGTTCTCCATCCGCATGCCCCACGCGGTGTCTGCGGCGTCTTTGGCGGAGTCGGTGTCGAGGATGACGTATGCATCCGATCCACCGAGCTCCAGCACCACCTTCTTCAGGTGCTCTCCGGCGGTCCGGGCCACGGCGGCACCCGCGCGCTCCGACCCGGTCAGGGACACGCCTCTGACCCGTGGGTCGGCGATGATGGACTCGACCTGCTCATGGGTGGCGAGAACCGTCTGGTATGCCCCGTCGGGTACGCCCGCCTCGAGGAGCAGCGCGTTCAGCGCCTGCGCCGACTGCGGGCACCATTCGGACGGTTTCAGCAGCACCGTGTTACCGAGCGCGAGGTTGGGGGCGGCGAACCGTGCCACCTGGTAGTACGGGTAGTTCCAGGGCATGACGCCCAGGAGCGGTCCGAGGGGGCGACGCTCGATGACTGCGCGCGTTCCCGGCGTCGGGATCTCCTGATCCGCGGCGAGGCGCTCCGCGTTCTGGGCGTAGTACTCGAAGATCGCGGCACTGAACTCCACTTCCCCCGCTCCCTGTTCGAGGGACTTCCCCATCTCCTCGGAGATGAGCCGGGACAGTTCATTCGCTGACCGGGCTGCTGTAGCGGACGCGGTCGCCGAGCTGTGCGGCCATGGTCAACGCGACAGTCGCTGACCCTTCCAGCACGCGCTCGTTCTCCCACGCTTCGTAGTTGTAGAAGCCTTCGGCACCGGCCGCGGATTCTTTGCGCAGGTCGGCGAGCAACGAGGTGCGTTCGATGGATTCCACCGACAGAGCCCGGGCACTCAGCTCGAGCTGGCGCAGCACAGCGGGTCCTCCGCCGACGGTTCTCACCCAGTCAGCAACCGACAACCGGTCCAACTGAGCCGCGTCCGGGTGCGCCCACGGGTTGTCGGGGTCCACAGTCGCCGCCAGCTGAGAGAACTGCTTCTCGAGACGCTCGTATTTGCGGCGGTCCGCGTCGGACATCCAGGGCAGCTCGTCGCCGATGATGATCTGACGACCCAGCAGCCAGCTAGTTTCGCCGCTGCTCGCGACGAATGTCGGCACGAGTGTCAGACCGAGCTCGCCGACCAACTGCCGATAGGCGGTGTGGAAGGTGCCCACGATCTCTCCACCGAGCTGCACGAGGCGCCCGTCGGGGGTGCTGGTCTGTTCGACGCGGCCGCCGGCGCGGGCACGGGCTTCCAGGACAACAACGTCCGTGCCAGCTGCCGCGAGGTCTCGGGCCGCGCTCAGGCCGGCGAGGCCGGCGCCGAGAACGATGACATCATGTCGTTCCATTGGGTGCTCCTTCGTTGGTGCGAGTCAGAGTGCAGCGTGCTCAGCCACAGGCGTCGTGGCTTCGCTGGCGAGCTTGCGGCGCTGGTACCACTTCGCCGGGAAGTACGCGAGCGTCGTCAAGCCAAGGGCGACGACGAGCACGATGAAAGCGAGAGAGCCGTAGTCCACAACCTGCAGGTAGAACAGGAACAGCACGCTGGCCGTCAGCGGGACGCCGACAAGGGCGATCCCGAACCACCCCCACGGCAGACGGGTCGGACGCTTCAGGTTCGGCTCCTTGATACGCAGGATGATGAGAGCGGCGAGGTTGAACAGCAGCAGCAGGTTGATGAGGAACACATCCAGCACCACCAGCTCGAGGAAGTCCGCAGTGGTGAAGAACGCGTAGATGACCGAGCAGACGATGATGGACACGACCGGGGACCCGGTCTTGCGGGACTGCCGGGACAGTGCCGGGGTCAGCCACCGGTCTTGGGAGAGTACGAACGGGGTGCGGGTGCTGCTCATCAGCAGCGACGAGTACAGGCCGATGGCGCAGAACATACCGCCGATGGTGACGAAGATCTGCAGCCAGGGACCTCCGAGGACCAGTGCCACATCGGAGAACGACCCGGCGAACCAGTCCTCCCAGCCGGGAACCGCAAGCGCACCCAGCAGCGGGAGAGCATAGGTGAGGACGATGATAATCATCGACACGACCATGGCCTTCGGGATGGTCTTACCCGGGTCTTTGATCTCACCCGCGATGAGGCCCACGCGGTCGAACGCGCAGTACGCCCACATGACTACTGACAGTCCCAGCGCGAGCGCCGCCGTCGGCGGGGTGTCTTCGGGGATGAACGGGGTGAACGGGTTGATGCCTTCGGTGACCAACCGGTAGATGCCCAGTCCCGCGATGATGAGTAGTGGCAGCAGCGCCACAACCATGAACAGCAGGGCGCTGTCACCGACGCTCTTGGATCCTCGGATGTTCAGCAGCGCCATGGGAATGATGACGAACACGACCCCGACGACCCATGCGAGGTCGACGTGGATCGGCCCGAAGCTGAAGAACGGGACCGCGCCGTCGCCCGCCCAGGGGAAGAACGCGGAGAAGTAGCCGGCGAACAGCACCGGGAAGATTGCCACACCGCCGAGGGGGTGTGCTCCAACGACCCGAACCATTCCTTCAGGGCTTCGTCCCAGCGGCGCAACGCATAGTCGCGGGATCGCGGGTCTGCGAGTGCGCTCAGCAGCCGCGCATCGCGCGGACCGTTGATCACGTAGTCGGCGTATGCACGAACTCGCTCGACGTCCTCGTGCGTTCCCTCAACGCGTTCCTCAACGCCTCGCCGAAGATCTTCGACGAGGGCAGAGATCTCGTCGCCGGTGAAATCCCCGAAGACAGCATGTGTCAGCATCAGCCCCCTCCTTGTGGGTGTTCGTCATGGACAATACGAGGTGTGTGCCGAGCGCGCGCGCCGCAACCGGGTCGACCATGCCTCGCGCATCGACCACGATGAGCAGAGTCGAGACGCGCGTGGTGAGGACATGGTGGCGTATCGCGGCGCGCGCTCGGTTCCGCGCTACTCCCGCTCGGCATGCCGACGCATCGACCCGGTAGTGTCACATAGGCAAAGAACCCGGTATACCTGGATCGGGAGGCATCATGCAGGCACGTGATCACGCGAAGGACATCGATCTACCCGACCACCGAGTGGCGGTCTGTGGAGATTGGCACGGGAACCAGCACTGGGCACGAATGATCTCCCGAGCCCTGCCAAAGCTTGCACCCGATGTAACTACGCTGTTGCATCTCGGTGACTGGTGGATGCCGCCCCATGCCGTCGACGAGATCTTCGGCGAGACATCCATCACTCGCTTCTACGTCACGGCTGGGAATCACGAGCAGTGGGACGAGATCACCCCGCTCCTTGAGAAGCACCCCGGCGAGGCCGTGCAGGTCTCCGAGCTCACCTGGATACTCCCGCGGCCGGCACGCCTCACCATCGGCGGACGCTCGGTGCTGTCCCTTGGCGGCGCCTCATCCGTTGACCGGGAGTCCAGGCCAGAGGGGGTGACGTGGTGGTCTGACGAGGCCATCACCGACACACAGGTCGCCGAAGCCATCTCCGGCGGCCCCGCGGACCTGATGCTCACGCACGAGTCTCCGGCAGACACGCCTGTCCGCGCTGTCCGTGAGATTCTGCGGAACAACCCGCATCGGTTCACGAAGGCGGCGTTGGAGGCATCCGCGACATCACGCAGGCGAGTCAACGAAGTTTGGGATGCCGTGCGCCCCGAGCTACTCGCGCACGGCCACATGCACGTCGGGGCGGGCGGACAGACCACGGACGGCCGCCGTGTGGCGAGCCTCGGGCGTGATGACGACGAGGGGAACCTCGGGATCCTCGACATGAGCAACCTTCGGATGGTGACCCCAAGCCTGGCAATCCTCCGCGGATACGCCCACGACAACCGTCCTCGCTTGACCCGCGAGCAGCGGATCAAGACCACCGCAGAAGCCATGCATTCCGTCGCCCTGGACGGTCTCCGACCAACGACTCAAGCTCGACGTGACGCCCAGGACTACATCGACGGAGTCCGCACCCTCGAGGAGATCATCGAAGACGTCCGGCGCCGCCACACCCGCAACATGGAGGAAGAGTCATGACCGAGCTCGACAACTCGGCCGGTCGAGGGATCGACACCGTCCGCTCGATCAACGACGACATCCGCGCTCGACGAACAACTGGGGGATGATTGCCGCGCCCCCATGCCGGGAGAACGCCGTGGCGCGTTCTTATACTTCAGCCGAGTATAAGGACGCGCCACGACACTTCCTACGACGGGCGACATCCATCCCGAGGAGGGCTACCAGGCCGGCCACCTACAGACCCGGGCACTTGTCAGCGCCTGCCGCTCGCGCCTGCAAAGCGCACGCTAAAGACGTGACTCCGCCATGAGCTGTTCGACCGACAACCCGAAAGCGTCAGCGATACCGACCAACGTCGTCATGCGAGGATTCGACGGCCCGGCGTCCTGCTTGCCACTCGCCGACCGTCCGGCTTCGATGAGCTGAAGTTGATTCTTCGTGATACCCACCCGAACGGCAAGCATCTCCTGCGTCAGGCCCGAATCCTGCCGAAGCGCACGGACCACACCGCCGAACCTTTCAGCCGCTTCAGGACCCCACATTGCACACCACGCCTTGACAGGGGGCGGTGCGTCTCAGCCGCGAAAGCGCCCCGTTGGACGTGTCTAACGGTACAAGGCCCCATTCGGGAATCCCGGCTCGCCTCTAGTAATCCCGGTAAACCTGGATTATGGTGCTAGCCCATGACGGACCCTTCTCGACGGCACGTACGAGCTGGTCGCGCGCGATCACTAACCGTCGTGAGCCTCGCGCCATGCCGACTGCAGGTTCATCAAGATCCTGCATCCTTGCTCGAGTTCGTAACCACTGCCTCCGACGGCCAGATCCACGGCAACGACCGCAGTCGGCATCGTCGCCCGCTCGTATGCAATCGGAAGCGTGTTCTCGAACAGCAGGTTCTTGCCTTCGTAGTCTTCAAACAGCTGATTCCGTTCGGCGAACTCCGAGATCGTTCCGTCGCGAACGTAACCCGCCCCGTAGTTGAACACTCGTTTGTATCTCACTCCGAGGTGTCGGGCAGCGGGTCGTCCAGTTTCGATGAGCGGACTCCACGAAACCGGCGGGGCCCCGTCTCCGCGTGTGTAGAAGTGCACGCGGGTGCGTCCTGATGTGGCCCGCACGATGTCCTCGGGAGATGACGTTGCGATCCGTTGACGCACGCGCGCCAACGTGCTGGTCGAGAGCCAGGTCGGGGTTCGCCCAGAGAGCTCCCACAGCAAGCCCCAGGCGGTTGATGCACCGAGGGCTCGTCCGGTCCCGCGCTGTGCCGTTGCTCGGTAGCGCTCGACAGCCGCCGTGTTGGTGAGCCACAAGCCCGAGCGCAGCTGACGTCCGGCGATGAGCCTGTCCTTCAGCAGTGCCTCGGCATGCCTCTCACTCACTGCCAGCATGGTCGCCACTTCACCTGCGGTGATCTCCCGCTTCTCATATCGCATCGTGCAAACGATCTTATATGGGAGCGTTTCGACCGCGTACTCGAGCTCTTCTCCGGATTGAGCTGGGATTTTCTGGCGTGTCACGCCGACTGGTTCAACACGTCCTCAATGTCTGGATATGACAAAGATCACAGCCCCCGAAACCGGCACTGCGACCTGGATTCGAGACGCAGTCGCCCAGTCCGCGCCGCTCGACGCCGGCCTCCTCGCGCAGGAGCTCTACGTCGCCGACCCGGTTCGAGTCGGGAACGCATACCCGCACCAGCGGAACTACCACGGCTACTACTGGATGGCTGCGACTCAGAAGCACGTCTGGCATGAGTCGCTGCTGGAGCGTGACTCCCTGATGTGGCTCGACCACACGGCGGACATCGTCGCCATCGCGTCCCAGCCGATGCTGCTGGTCAACGGCGACAACGTTCGGCACTACCCGGACTTCATCGCCCTCGACGCCCGCGGTGAGCAGACCGTCTACGACGTGAAGCCATACGGTCGGCTCAACGCCAAGGCGCTCGCGCAGTTCGAGTGGACCCGCACCGTCTGCGAGACCGTCGGCTGGAACTACCGCATCCTCACCGAACTGCAACACCAGCACCACGTCAATCTCACCTGGCTCGCTCAGTTCCGCCACCCCGGGCACCATCCCGGCGCTGACGCGGAGGAGGAGTTGCTCGCCGCGCTCGGCCCCGACTCCACCGTCGGCGACGCCATCAGGCTGATTGCCGCGAGGAGCACGCCCCTCGCCCGAAGCCACGTCTTCCACCTCATCTGGACCGGCGCCCTGTCAGTCGACATGAACGCCCTCCTCTCTAACGGCACCCGTCTCGTCGCCCCCGCATCTCACCGTCAGGAGTTTCCCCGTGCCCACGCCTAGCATCGCCGTCGCCGTAGCCATCGACGGAGACATTTACGAGCTCGAAGCCGCCACCACCAAGGGCGTGACCCTCATCCACCGCGTCACCGGTGACAGCCGCACCGTGACTCACGCCGAGCTCGCCAACATGGTCCCCAGCGAAGAGCAGCGGTCGCCCCGGCTGCTCGACCACGTCCCCTCCCACGTCCTGCATGCCGCGACGGTTCTGGCCACGGACATCGAAGAGGTCCTCACCGGCGTCGGCCGCAACGGCAAGTGTTGGCCGGAGTATGACCTGGCGACCACCAGCCAGGAGCAGCGCATCGCCCGCAAGCTCGTCGACCTGGAGCGCACTGGACGGGGCATGGCTCGGTCCACCTTCTTCGACAAACTTTCGAAGTACCAGCGCGATGGGCTCGTCGGACTCATCGACGGACGCGCCATCCGCAACTACATCCCGAACGAAAAGGTCGAGGCGACCGTCATCAATCACCTCATCAAGACCATCAACGACCAGGTCACGTGGTCCACCGGCACGAAGAAGCGCATCATCGAGCAGACCACGAAGTCCGTTCAGGCGGTGCACCCGGGCATCAAGCTCCCGAGCAAGTCCGCGTGGTACCTGCTCATCGACCGACTCGGTCACGGCAAGCACGTCACCGGCAGCGCGAAGACCCGCAAGTCTCTCGCCAACCGCCCCAAAGACCGCATGATGGGGAAGAGCGAGCCCCTCCTCCCCGGCTCGCAGGTCGAGGTCGACACCAACACGATGGACCTGGAAGTCCAAACACCTAAGGGCGAGCGCAAGCGCGCACGCCTGTCCCTCATGCTGGACGTGCACTCGCGCACAATCATGGCCTTCACGTTCCGCCTCGAAGGAACCAAGGGCGTCGACCACACCCTGCTGCTCGCCCAAGCCCTGACCCCACGCGCCAACCGCCCCTCCCGCTCCGAGTATCGCGAGGCTCTTCGTCGGAAGCACCCGCGCCTGCCGCTCCTCCCCGACGGGGAGTACGAGCGTCACGCTGCGGAGCACCCTTACATCTACCCGGCCAGCATCACTGTGGACCGCGGTACGGACTACATCTCCCCGACGTTCCGGAACGCGGTGGAGCAGCGTGGCGGGAGCGTTGTCCTTTCGGCGCCGTACACGCCGACGAGCAAGCCGCACGTCGAACGTCAGTTCCACACCATCAACACGATGTTCGTTCAACACCTCGAGGGCTACGTTGGTCGCAGCCCCGAGCACAAGGGTAGAAAAGTCCCGACCGAGAGGCTGCTCACCCTCGAGGCGCTTCGCGAGCTGTTCGAGGACTGGGTTATCAGCGTGTGGCAGAACGCACCTCACAGCAGCCTCCGCGACCGCCTGCACCCGACTCGACACCTCACCCCGAACAAGAAGGCCGGCCAGGCAGCACTGAGCGTCGCGCAGCTCCACCTGCCACTCACTGAGGACAACTTCATCCTCATGCTGCCCAGTAAGTTCCGCCGTATCACGGCCACAGGCATCAAGGTCGACACGCGCGAGTACGACTCTCCGGAACTCAACATGCTCCGCAACACGCTGTCGGACATGCCTCGCCACAAGGGCAAATGGGAAGTGAAGGTCGACCCGTACAACCCCGAAGCCGTGTGGGTCATCGGCGGAGAAGGCGAGCTCATCGAGTGCCTGGAGCGCGGTGCTGAAATGCGGCGGTTCGAGCCCGACTTCGCGCCGGTCGAGGACGACTACCGAATCCTCACCGCCCAGGCCGACGCGGAACTCACCGGCACGCCATTCCCGCAGCCCAAGCGGCCGACGGCCCTTCCCGAGTTCACCGTCACCGAGGAGGACCTCGACGACGACGACATCCTCCCCACCTTCTGAAACGGAACACAATGCTCTCCTTCACCAGCCACGACTCCGACAAGACAGCGCTCAACCGCTGGGAGTCGCTGCTCCACTACCTGCAGCACCCGCTCACCGCGCCGGCGCCGCTCGACTCCAACTCGACCGTCAGCCGCTACGAGCACGACCAGCAGCGGATGGACTATCTCTCCGGTGGCATCGTGCTCCTCACCTCGACCGTCGCCCAGGGAAGACTCCTGCTGACCCGCGCCTTCCAGGCGAACCGGTCGCGGAACTCCGGCCACGCCGGTGTCATGCTTTCCGGGGACTCCGCTCTCGGCAAGACCACGACCGCCAAGCGACTGATGCGGTGGGTGCTCGAGGAGTACACCAGGCAGGTCCCGCACTGGGAGCAGGACGAGCACATCCCGGTGATGTACGTCGAGGTGCCCTCCGGCAGCAACGCTAAGGACCTGCTCCGCGAGTTCTGCGACTTCTACGGCCTCTCCGTCCTGTCCCGCCACACAACCGCAGACCTGCGGACCAAGGTCGTCGCTGCCATCCGGCGTGCACGCACCCAGCTCATCGTCGTCGATGAACTCCACAACCTCTCCGGCCGCGCATCCGGGCTCGGAGAAGCCGTCGACCTCCTCAAGGGTCTCCACAACGACGTCTCCGCCACATTCCTCTACTGCGGGCTCGACGTAACCAACTCCACCCTCATGCACGGCGCCCGAGGACAGCAGCTAATGAGCCGGTTCGCGGTCGTCGAGCTCGAGTCATACAAGTGGTCCAGCGCCGACCACCGCAAGGAATGGAAGCAGCTCATCCGAACGTTCGAGTCCCAGCTCCAGCTGCGTAACCACCCGGTGGGGACCCTGAATACGCTCGCCGAGTACCTCTACCAGCGCACCGGCGGCTCCATCGGCTCCCTCAGCCGGCTACTCACCGGTGCCGCCATCGACCTCATCCAGAACAAGGCGAAGGTTGAGCTCCTCGACAAGAATCTGCTCGACGCCTACACGCTCGACCTCACCGCCGAGACGTTCTACCGCAAGGTCCTCGCCAAGAACGCGTCGAAGGGCAAGACCGCTATCGAGAAGGTGATGGCATGACCCCCACCGCCCTCTACCGCCGATTCCCATTCACCGTGCGACCCGGACACCGCGAGACCCTCGACTCGTTCACACGCCGCACCCTCATCGTCAACGGCGAGAGCACCTCGCTCCCGCGTCACCTCGTCACGCTCGCCAAGGCACACGACGCCGACGCAACCTGGGAGGCACTCCTCAGCACCAAGGTCCGGCGCCCGCTCGACAGGCTCATCGAGGCTCCGCCCCTCGACGACTCTGGGCTGGACGACTGCGAGTCGTGCCGGTCGCAGAGCACCCAACGATGGGCGTGCCTGCTCTGCAGCCACGGTGAGCACATCCAGCAGCACCCTCACCTCGACGACCTCGTCTGCGAGCGCCACCGGCGATGGACTGGCCCGGGCACGACCGCGGAGACACAGACCGCGGTGACACCCGCCGAGGTCGCCGCCCACCGCCGGTTCCAGCGCCTCCGTCATGGTGGCGGTCTCGACCTCCACCTGTTCTTCGGAGTCCTCAGCGCACTCGAGGGTGACCTTGACCAGCCGACGGCCAACGTCTTCCGTCATGCCGTCGCCATCGTCGACTGGGTCCAGCGGGACGAGACGGTGCACCGCCTGTTCGACCCCACCGTCCCGTACGCCGCTACGTTCGCCTGGCTCCGAGAGGCGATGGCCAACATCATCACGCACTCGACCCCGGCCGCCGCGCGAGCGGTCTGGCTGCACCTCTGGCCCGCACATCTCGCGCTGAACACGGCGCTCCGCGGCTACGCCGGGTACCGCGCCGGCAACGCCCACGACTTCCAGCTGCCCGACGACATCACCAGCTGGTACCCCCACCCCTCGGCCCTGCAGAGCACACGGGAGTACCTCGCGTGCACCGGTGACGACAACCTCTCGGCTCTCGCACGCCTCGCCCGAGACAGCGACGAGGCGCCGACGGTATCGGAACCGCAGTTCCGCACCATCCACTGCACGCGAGGGCACCTCTACATCGAGGTCCGCACGGCGGACGAAGATGACGTTGAGACTCCGTGCCCGACCTGCACCGGGGTCCACGTAGAGCGGGGTGTGAACGACCTCGCGACCGTGTCGCCTCTCATCGGGGCACAACTCCACCCCACGCTGAACGGGGGCCTGACCGCGGCAGGCATCACGGCACGGAGTCACACGGTGGTCTGGTGGAAGTGCCCGGAGAAGGGCCACCCGTTCCGGGCGATGCCCTTCAACCGGACGCTCAACGACGCGGGCTGCGCCGTCTGCCTCAACCGCGTGACGCTGGTCGACGTGAACGACCTCGCGACCACGCACCCGCGCATCGCGCGAGAGCTGCACCCGAAGAACGGCTACGCCAAGGCCGCCACGCAGCTGAACGCCGCGGACCCGAAGACACGTGATTGGCTCTGCCCAAACGACCACCCCTACCGCGCCTCGGTCCGTGCACGCGTCCGCGGCAAGTCATGCGGCGAGTGCAAGAAGCAGCGCACTCGAACCTCCGGACGCTGCATCGTCGATACCCACCCGCACCTTGTGCCGAGCTGGCTGCCCGAGCTCAACGAAGGACGCGAGCCCGCCGACTACACCAAGGGGTCCGCACTCGACGTCGTCTGGTTCTGCGAAAAGAGCGGACATGAACACACCTTCGAGATGCGCCTCGAGGCCCGCACCCGAGGCTGCGACTGCCCCTACTGCGCAGGCCGCCTCCTCCTCGAAGGCTTCAACGACTTCGCGACCACTGACCCGGCACTCGTGGTCGACTGGCACCCGTACTGCAACCGGAAGAACCCGAACGAGGTGATGCGAGGCTCGACCGACAAGCATCACTGGCGTTGCAAGCACGGCCACGAGACGCACCAGAGCATCCCGAACCGGCGTTTGTCTGGCGGCTGCACGAAATGCCCCTGGCACGAGCGGCCGGGGAACAAGCGTGAACCAGCGAGTTCACCCGACAGCGCGGATGCCGTCTAGAGAGACGGAACAAGCCCAGCCTTCGGCCCGACAAGGTCGAACACCGCCGTCGTTTCGAGCTCCGATACACAAGTAAGAAGGAGAGAAGCAGTGGACCGAGACATCCCCCTCAATAGATCATCCGGCGACAAACACACAGGGCGAGCCGTGCCTCCGCTCGACACGACCGGCGCCGGGAGACGCCATGAGCCCGCCTCGCCAACGCACGCTCATTCGACGGCAAGCCTCACGCACACCGAAGTCGAGTTCGCAGTGAAGGCCGGAGTCCCCGCTGAGGTCTTCGATGGAGGAACTCCGGCTCCATCTGAGGAGTACGTGGCGCGTACCCCGGACGAAACTGCGCTCGATGGCCCGTCCTACACCACAGGGCAGGTTGCGGAGATGCTGGGCCTTCACCCATCGACTGTCCGACGCATGCTCGCGAGCGGTTATCTCTACGCGGCGCGACCGACCGGCCAGAAGTTCTCATACCCGGCATGGCAGTTCGCGAGTTCGGGCATCCTCCCGCACCTACGCGAAGTCCTCGCATTGCTCCCTTCCACGTATCGCGCACGCGACGTTCAAGCCGTGATGACGACACGCATCGAGGAGATCGATGGTCGCTCTCCTCGCGAGTGGTTGGAAACGGGTGGCGACCCAACACCCGTGTTCGAGATTCTGTACGAACTGTCGTTGTCATAGGAGCGAAGACAGCTCGGAGAGACGACTGCGCCGCCACCGGCCGGGTCTGCAGACCTCGTCGAGCTGATCCAACCGCCGCATCGCGCGATGTAGAAGCGAGGCGAAACGTCTGCGGCCCACGGCATGATGGTGATGCGCACCAGCTTTTTGGCGGCATAAACAAAGGGGTGGGGATGGGTTGGCTCGATAGACTGTTCGGCCGCGAGGCGAGGAGGACACCGCTGGCGCGGGAGACCACGCCAGTCTCAGCGGGGGCACCACCTCACTTCGCCATCATCGACGTCGAAACCACTGGGCTATCGCCCAAGAATGACCGCGTGCTCGAGCTGGCGGTTGTACGCGTCGATCATCGCGGCCACGTTGTCGATGAGTGGTCGACGAGGTTCAACCCCGAGGGGCCCGTGGGCGCGACTCATATCCATGGCATCACGCAGGCCGACGTGGTTAGCGCTCCGCTGTTCCGCGATGTGGCGACATCCATTGTGCCTTACATCTCCGGCCTCGCTATCGCCGCGCACAACGCTCGCTTCGACCTCTCATTCCTGCGAGCGGAGTTCCGGCGCGCTGGATGGGATGTGCCGTGGTTGCCCGCGTACTGCACTCTTGACGGCAGCCATCACTATCTTCCTCACCTCGACCGTCGGCGACTTGTCGATTGCTGTTGGAGCGCACGTGTTCCACTGCATGACGCCCACTCGGCGCTCGGAGACGCACGAGCGACTGCAGGTCTCCTGCGCCATTATTTAGAGTCTCAGGCGCGAGTACCACCTCACCCCGCGCTCCTGTCGGTACAGCACGAGGCGCGGAACGTCGTGTGGCCGACAGGACCAAGTCGCGCGCCGCTCGCGTTCATCCCAAACGAGTCCGCCAGCCGTCCCCCAGGTCGGATACGCACGTCCAACGCGCGGCCAAGGCAGCCAGCACTCATGGCCCAGCTGTCAAAGCTCAGCCTCGCGGAAGTGATTGACGAGGGAGCGCCAGTCGGAACCCTCGCCTACGTTGAGACGCTTCTGGACGCACTCGAGGATGGCGTCATCTCCGACGATGAAGCGACGGCTCTCCAGGACCTTGTCGAGATGTTCGAGCTCGCCGAAACCGACGTCATGTCTGCGCACACCGCGCTCGTTCTAGCGCTCTCGCACAGGGCACTCGACGATGGGCACGTCTCTCGGAACGAACGCGCAGAGCTCGATGCCATCGCATCGACGCTCCGCCTGCCCGCAACGCTGGTCCCTGACCTCATCAAGAAGGCAGATGCCGCTCGAGCCGCGCGGTTGAGCGCGAAGCTACGAGCGCTGCCCAACGACTGGGCACACGGCGAACCCCTGCGCGTCGGGGACAAGGTCGTGTTCACCGGCTTCGTTGAGCGTGATCGGGAGCGATCTCGCCTGGAGCAGCGTTCTCAGCAACTGGGCGTGCGAGTCCTTGGCACGGTGTCCGGACTGACGGCAATGTTGGTGACCGACGGCTCCTTCGCTGGCGGCAAGCTACAACGTGCGAACGAGCTCGGAACGCGCATTGTGGACCCCGAGACCTACTCGGTGCTGCTGAAACATCTTCAGCCAGCGGCCGCGGTATCTTCCATGACGAAACGTGGCGTTCCGACCCAGATGAACGCCGACGCTGCAGGCAAAACTACGACGGAAGCGGACACCGCATCGCCCGGCGAGATCCGCGCATGGGGTATCGCCAACGGCTATGCGGTGGGCGTTCGAGGGAGGTTGTCAGCGGAACTGAGAGTCGCGTACATGCGGGCAATGGCGAGTCAGATCGCGGCGCTCTGACTCCCGTGTTCTCGAAAGCCGCCGCCCGCATGACCAACCTCCAGCCTGATTAGCGCGACCGGCGTCGCTCGAGTCGCGGTCGTGCGCGGTTCCAACAGGCGATAGTCTTCCCGCATGGCGCGCGATACCGGCAATCCCCGACCAGTAGCACCCGTCTCGTTGACTTGGACCGGCTTCCGCGGCTTCCGCGAACCCACCACCTTTACGCTCCCACGCCTGACGCTGCTCATCGGACGCAATAACGTCGGCAAGTCCTCTGCATATGCTCCGCTGCTGATGATGAAACAGACTCTGGACGCGACAAGCTCGGAGACTGCTCTTCTGTCTCGCGGCCCGCTCATTGACGCTGGGCCCTTCCGAGACTATGTGAGCGGCCACGACGAGACCCGTGAAGTACATCTCGATGTTGCCTTCGCAGGAACGTCTCCGGATGGAATCTCGAAGGCCGAGACCACTTTCCGAAGCCTGAATGGCCAGGCACCCTATCTAGCAAGCCAGCGATTGCTGTCGGCAGATGGAAAGCCGCAGATCAGCCGCAAACGCAACGCGCCGGATGAACCGTTTGCAGTAACTTCTGCGTTACTGCCGAAACAGGCGAGCACAGGTCGGCCCTTCCGCGAGCTGAGCGAGTTCCGCAAGGCGATTAGAGCGGAGCAACCAGATGGCTTTCTCTTTGCCGGGTTCGCTGGGGTGCTTATCCCTCGTTCAATTCAGGCGAAAGAGGATCGGTGGGCGAAGGTTCAGGGTTTCTATGAAGCGGGCTTCACGCTATACGAGCGCCAGTGGGCCTTTCGCAGCCGAATGACCCAGTTCCTGCGCGATCTCTCCTATATAGGACCGTTGAGGTCACTCGCGCAGCGCACTTACAGGATGGCCGCCGAATCTCCGGGAGATGTCGGAAGCACCGGCGAGCATACTCCGGAGATACTCTTCCGTCTTCGCGAGGACGCGGCGGGAGAGTCGGTGAGTGAGTGGCTTGCGAAGCTTGGCTACGGTCGCCTCGCTTTCGCAGAATTGAGCGACGAGTACTTCCAGATGCAAATCGAGCCCTCCCCCGGGTTGCTCGTCAACATCGCAGACTCCGGAGTCGGACTCTCACAAGTAGTGCCGCTCTTGGCTCAAGCCGCGCTTCTCCGAGACGACGCGACTCTCATCGCACAACAACCAGAGATTCACCTCAACCCTGCTCAGCAATCGGTGGTGACTGACTTCCTCATATCTAGAGCAAACGACGGCGTCAGAGTCGTGATCGAGTCACATAGTGAGCACGTCCTGCTTCGACTTCGCCGCAGGATCGCAGAAGGGACGCTCTCGGCTGACGAGGTCGCCGTGTACTTCGTCGACAGCTGCGATGGGACGACCACGATGCGTCAGATCTCCTTGGGCTCTCATGCCGAGCTGGACCGCAACGAATGGCCCGAGGGATTCTTTGAGGACCAGCTGGATGACTCGTTCGCACTAGCCGTGGCACAAGCGACAGGTGGCGCAGCTGTTGCTTCTGAATGAAGTCTGCGAGGCAGACGTTGTCCTGGACACGAATGTGCTGAGCCATGCGGAGAACCCTGGAGTAGAACAGCAAGAGAGTGCCCTCGCGGTTCTTGACTGGATGAGGAACAGCGATGTTCGTTGGGTGCTTGATGATCAGGGGAAGACAGCGCCTGATCCTAAGACGAGTCTCTTGTTCCAGGAGTACCGGGCGACACTGAGCCCGCAAAGCGCATCGCTTCGGCTACTCATCGACTTCCTCTCAAGCCAGCGTGTGGTTTTCGCTCCGAGGCCGGGGCAGTCGGTGCGCGATTGTATTCGTCGTCTGATTCAGAACAACGTGAACGACCGGGCAGTTCTCGGTGCGGCTCATGGGAGCCGCGACCGGGTGCTGGTCTCGAATGACACAGCGGATTTCTCGGAGTCAGTGCGAGACTCTGTATGGCAGCAGCTGGAGGTAAACATCATCACCTCCGCCGAGGCCGCCGCTTAGCCCGCGCTCCATCTAGTGATCCCGGCGCAGACAGCCCTGGGACAGTCGTAGACGCAACGCCGATGATGCCCTCGCCGGGCTGGTACACCGACGGCGCGAGTGTCGGGCTGCGCTAGTGAACGGCTACGCATGAACTGAGCATCGCCAGGCGCCGCCTGCGGTTCCTGCAGGATGGAGCGACGGCAAGTCTGGTTCCGTCCGTTGTTCGGAGGGAATGAGCTGATTGGGCACGTCGCGACATGCGGGTGACTTTTCTCCTTGCGGCGATTGGTCGCGAAACGTTTTGGGTCGTAGCGGATCGTAGCTTGAGCTATTCGAATGGGAAACCGCCCGTCGAGAACGCAATCAAAGTTGCTGTGCTGGAGAGCGAGGACGGGATTTCCATCATTGCCGCGATCATCCAAACTAATCCTGGCGCTCCGGTTGACCGTGCGCCTGCGCGACTGCAGCGCTCAGCCGGCCTCTAGCTCTCGAGGCTAGAAGTCTCCGGCGGCCGTCCGAAAGTCGTCGTTGATCTTGATGACGAGCGCAATCGTGAGCTTCAGGGCAGTGAGATACGCCCCGGAGTGCGCATGTGCACCCTCAGCGTCCATCTGTGCGCCGTGAAGGTACTTGTTCCTTAGCTCCGGCCCGTTGCTGAACTCGTACTTGTTGAGCTGGTAGTTGAAATAGCTCGCCTCTGCGATAGTCAAGAGCGTGGACTCGAAGCGCAGCCATCCACGTTGAATCATTTCGTCGGCACGTTGGCGACCGAGCTCAGACTGGTGCGCGTAACTCGCAGCCTCTTTTGCGAAGAGCGCTTGAAGAATCTTGAACTGCGCAACGCTAGCGAGTTGGACTCTCCCCTCCCTCACTGCCAAGACTCCAGCGTTCAGAAGCATATCCAGCGTCGGCCTCTGGAACTCCTCGAAGTGCTCGTACTGAACCTCGTTGCGAACAAGCAGCTCGACCAAGTTCTCCCCGCGAAGCTCTTCGTTGATGTAGCCCATAGAGGATTGATCCGAGAAGAGTGCCTCAAGTATTCCAGGCAGCGCCGACGTCTCAATCGGATAGAGGTACTTGATCTCAACGCGACTCGGAACTTGCCGGTACCTCACCGCGTCCGACGTCATCGCGAGAAGTTCCCTGTCTATCTCGCCGTCTTCGACGAAGCGTTCAAACTGGCGGACGACACTTTCCATCTCGACAAGAAGGTGCCTAGTCTTTTCGAGAAAGCTGGACTCCCTCGCTGATGGAGAGAACTGGAAGCCTCTTGCATCGAACTCGGCCGGTAGGTACTCCTCGAAGAACCACTCGATGGCATATTCCAGTTCGATCCCCTCTCCTTCGAGGAACGCGCGAGCGAGCTGAGTTTGAAGCAATGAGCTGGTCTCGCGGTTCCGGAACGCCACACCAGTGTGATAGTCGGTAGCTCCACCCATCATGATGAAGCGCTCGACAACCCCCAGCTCAGCTCGGTAAGAGGGAAGCGTCAGCAACACATCTTGATCCGCGAACTCGAAGAGGTGCTGGAAGTTGTTCAAGACGCTGGCAAAGTCAGTCGTCTGCTCAAGCCAAGTTCTGCTGTACGAGTGAAGGGAGAGCATACCGTCGAGCGAGTTGACCGAGGGTTCGTCCTGATCCTCAACGATGCGGACTTCGGCCCCGGCCTTGATTCCCGGGTTGGCTTTGAAGATCGCCTCTGTCTCGAGGGCGTTCCTCCGCTTCGCCTCCAACTTCAGCCGAGCGTCAACGCCCGTAGCCGACGAGATCTGAGCAGTTTCGATTAGCCGCAGATAGTTTGGATTAGCCTCGGGCGCCTGCACGTAGCGGCGCATCAGGTTGCGTGCATCGCTCGGGCTGAAGGAGGGCGGGAGATACACCTGTCTTCTACGCTCACGCGAGAAGTAGTGATGAATGACGATCTCCGCGTTTCGCGGCTCGCGCAGGATTGCTTCGCGAACATGCGAGTCGTAGGTCTTCACGAGCGCTTTGCTACCAAGCATGTCTCCAAGGTGGAGTCCCTCCGACTGGAGGACGGAAAGCATGAGCTCCGCGGGGCATCTCTCGTAGACGCGGTGCATCGCCAACAGTTCGATGAGATCGGTCTGATATTCGAACGGAACATCGCGGATAGTCATACCAGGGTTCTCGGCGTTGATACCCGCGAAGTAGCGCCCGATCTCGCTGGGGACTCGTGCGCTCGCGTCTGCGAGCTCGGCGATTTCGTCGTCGGCCAGCGTTCTCGGGGTGAACCCGGCCTCGAAGAATCTTTTTGCGTTATGGAGTTCGATCACGTCCGCGATGTGCCCTGGCCGCCGTCCGGCAATGAAACGGCGAAGTATTTCAACGGCACGGTCGACCTGAACGTATGACCCGATGTCGCCCTCGCCATAGAAGCGCAGCCGCCGCTCGTCAGCCACGTCCCTCCTCTCCCCAAATGGTCGTTGGCCACAGCGTATCGGCCAGGCGAGACACCAGTGCCTCAGCGGTCGTGGGCGCGTCTAACCTCGACTCGTATGCCCGCGATCTGGCACCGACGCATATGCTCGATGAAGAGGCGGTTGAACAGCGCCGCGATCTCTGTTACGCACAGTAGAAATGTTTTCTCATCTGGCGTTTCCCTGCAGCAGTTGTCTGGAGTAGCTTTGGAACGCGAACGCTTGCGCGCACGGACTGTCCGCGGGATCTTCAGTCCGGAAAGCAAGGCCTGAGGACACCGGTAGTCCGGAATAGCTTTGGAGGTGACACCACATCTCTGATCCTCGCCTCGACGCGACCGGTTCGGCGTCCCCCTCGCTGACCGGCCGGCATCCATCGAAAGAGGGAGACTTCCCTCCATCGTCTTGACGATGTCGCCGCACGACGCTCCTGGTGGAGTGACAGGTATGGCACATTCTCGCGCTCTTCGGCGCTTTCCCGAGTGGATGACCTCCCGTGGCGGCGCATGGATCATGCTCGGCGTGGTCCTCCTGATCATGACGGCTCTCTTCGGCCTGTTCGGGTCGGCGAAGGCCCCGGCCGGCAACGAGCAGGCCCCCGCGGGATCGGAGTCGGCGCGAGCGAGCGCCCTGCTGGCCGAGTTCCCGAACGCGGATCGCCAGTCCGTGATCGTGGTCGCGTCGCGCAACGACGGCGCGACGCTCTCGGCACAGGACGTCGACGCCCTCGAAAGTCTCCTCCCGGTGCTCGGCACGCACGCGGACGCGGATCCGACCGGGCCTCTCGTGAGCGAGGACGAGAAGGCCGCAGTTCTGGTGACGCCGATCGCGGTCGGTCAGACGAGCACCGACACCGCCGCCGTGATCTCGGCGCTCCGCGCCGACATCGACGAGCACGCCCCGGATGGGATGACCCTGCTCGTGACCGGGGGCCCGGCGTTCGGCGCCGATATCGCCGCCTCCTTCGAAGGGGCCGACTTCACCCTGCTGCTCGTGACCATCCTGATCGTCGCGGTACTCCTCATCGTCACGTACCGGTCACCGGTGCTGTGGCTGCTGCCGCTCGCCGCCGTCGGCCTGGCCGACGGACTCGCCGGCCGCCTGACCGCGGCTGCCGGTTCCGCGTGGGACCTGCAGTTCGACGCCGGGATCATCAGCGTCCTCGTCTTCGGCGCCGGGACCAACTACGCCCTCCTCCTGATCTCGAGGTACCGGGAAGAGCTCGCCACCACCACAAGCCATCGCCGGGCGCTCAGCACCGCGTGGCGGCGGACCGCTCCGGCGATCCTCGCCTCGAACCTCACCGTCGTCCTCGCACTCTTGACGCTCGTCCTCGCGGTGATCCCCGGCACGCACGGGCTCGGCGTCTCCTCCGCGATCGGCCTGCTGGTCGCCCTGGCGTCCGTCCTCTTCCTGCTGCCTCCCCTGCTGGCGGTGTGCGGACGGAACGTGTTCTGGCCGTTCGTCCCTCGTCCCGGAGCTGCCGCACGGCGCGGCGGGGTGTGGCGGACGATCGCGACGCGCGTCGTGAGCCGGCCGGTCGGGAGCCTCCTCGGGGGTGCGGCCCTGCTGGCCGTGATGACGGTCGGCCTCGTCGGGACGACCGTCGGGCTCGACCAGGTCGACAAGTTCCGGGTCCCGTCCGAGTCCGCGACGGGTCTCGAGGTGCTCTCGAACCACTTCCCGG
>JGI25154J39366_1000300_pt1 | contig 29390 bp, 23 predicted proteins | sample AraplaL_Col_mTSA_FD_39366 | JGI IMG/M metagenome (IMG submission 39366) | reverse complement strand
CAAATGCGGTGAACGCAAAAAAGCAACGCCAACCAACGAAATGACTATGAAAAACAAAGAAATTTCGGCACAAAAGCTTTGCGCCGGGACGGTGTCACTTAGAAAGTAAGGACACTCAAGGCGGGAGGGCTTTTACTACGTACTGTCGACTGTCTAGCGCGACAATTAGGGCTTGCGAAGCTACTGAGTAATCCAGCCAGTGGACCGGAGTACGGTTTGTACGTCGTATTGCAACGCACAAACCGAATCATACAGGAAAATATCGAAGTTGGCACTAGGGCTTATTCGGAGATTTTCCTCGAACAAGCCCTGAATTCCAATTCCTCTTATTCAGAGATACCGCCGACGACACGCGAAAAGCCGCCGTCCACATAAGTGATTTCACCGGTAATGCCGCCGGCCAGGTCGGACAGCAGGAAGGCCGATGCATTGCCAACGTCCTCGATAGTTACGTTGCGGCGCAACGGAGCGTGATCGGAGACGAAGCCCAGGATCTTGCCGAAGCCCTTGATGCCGCTGGCGGCCAGCGTCTTGATCGGACCTGCGGAGACGCCGTTGACGCGCACGCCCTTGGGGCCGAGCGATTCCGCTAGGTAGCGCACGCTGGCTTCCAGCGAAGCCTTGGCCAGGCCCATGGTGTTGTAGTTCGGCACGACGCGCTCGGAACCGAGGTAAGTCAGCGTCAGCAGCGCCGAGTTCTGGCGCAGCAGCGGCAGCGCGGCCTTGGCCATTGCCGGGAAGCTGTAGGCCGAGATGTCGTGGGCGATCTTGAAGCCTTCGCGAGAGAGGCCATCCAGGAAATCGCCGGCGATTGCTTCAGCCGGCGCAAAGCCGATCGCGTGCACCAGGCCGTCGAGCTGATCCCAGGACTTGCCCAGATCGGCGAACAGGGCATTGATCTGCTCATCGCTGCCGACGTCGCAATCGAAAATCAGCTTGGTGTCGAATTCTTCCGCGAACTTGGTGATGCGGTCCTTGAAACGCTCGCCGACATAGGTGAACGCCAGTTCCGCGCCTTCGCGCTTGCACGCCTGGGCGATGCCGTAGGCGATGGAACGATTCGATAACAAACCTGTGATCAGGATTTTTTTGCCTTGCAGAAATGCCATGTTGACTCCGAGTGATTCGCCTTTGAAGCGGCAGCAGGCTGAAAGCCGCGCCGGATCAGGCGAAATAAGGGGGATTCCGGTTCTATGCAGTATATTTGCGCGGAACTGGGCAAGATTGTAGGGGCTAGCGACGGCGGGGGCAACTTTTGAGGTTCTTGCCGCCACGACTTATTGCTATTGTGTAAAAATTTATTCTGTAAAATAGCCGAATTGATTTTAAGTAGCTTGCAACTTTCAGCAACGGGCAATTCGACATGACAAGCACGCATGCGTAAATTCACTCTCTCCACATTGCTTCTGAGCTTCGCGGCAACAGTCGGATTCAGCGGCCCGGTTTTCGCCGATCACGCCTTCTCCCTGTACGACACGCCCAAATATCCCGCCGGTTTCACCCATTTCGATTACGTCAATCCCGATGCCCCCAAGCGCGGCACGCTGTACCTCGCGAATCCGGACCGTCGCACCAGCTTCGATAAATTCAACCCGTTCTCGCTCAAGGGAGTCGCGGCGGCGGGCGTATCGACGCTGATGTTCGAGACGCTGGCGATCGGTTCCTCCGACGAAGTCGCCACCATGTACGGCCTGCTGGCCGACGACATGACGCTGGCGCCGGACCGCATGGCGATGACCTTCCACCTCAATCCCAAGGCGCGCTTCAACAATGGCGACCCGGTCACCGCAGCCGATGTCAAATATTCCTACGACACGCTGCTGGCCAAAGGCGCGCCGCAGTTCAAGTCGATGTTCGCCGACGTCAGGCAATGCGTGGTGGTCGATGCGCAGACCGTACGCTTCGAATTCAAGACCCGCAACCACGAGCTGCCGCTGATCGTCGGCGGGGTGCCGGTGTTCTCCAGGAAGTGGGCTGCCGGTACCGCGTTCGACAACATCCAGCTGACGCCGCCGATCACCAGCGGTCCCTATCTGATCGACGCCTACGACGTCGGCCGCAACATCACCTACAAGCGCAATCCGGCCTATTGGGGTACGGATATCCCGGTGCGCAAGGGCAGCTTCAATTTCGAGCGTATCGCCTATCGCTTTTACAAGGATGACGTGGCGCGGCTGGAAGCTTTCAAGGCCGGCGAGTTTGACGTCGTGGTGGAATACAGCGCCAAGAACTGGGTGCGCAACTACAACGGCCCCAAATTCGCCAGCGGTGAAATCGTCAAGCGCGAACTCAAGCATTCCAACGGCGCCGGCATGCAGGGCTTCGTCATGAACCTGCGTCGCAACCAGTTCAAGGATGCGCGCGTGCGCCAGGCGCTGGGACTCGCGCTTGACTACGAATGGATGAATCGCCAGTTGTTCTACGGCCAGTACACGCGCATCTATTCCTTCTTCAACAACAGCGAGTTGGCCGCTACCGGCGCGCCGGAAGGCGACGAACTGAAATTGCTGGAATCGATCCGGGCTTCCGGCACAAAGATCGATCCGACCGTGTTCGGTCCGGCGCCCATACCACCCAACACCAATCCACCCGGCTCGCTGCGCGGCAACCTGCTGCAGGCACGCGAATTGTTGCGCCAGGCCGGTTGGGAATACCGCGACGGCGCCTTGCGCAACGCCAAGGGCGACGTCTTCGCCTTCGAGATCCTCGACGATCAGTCGGCGTTGTCGCGCGTGATCAGCATCTACGTACGAAACCTGCAAAAGCTCGGCATCCAAGTCACGCAGCGTACCGCCGATTTTGCGTTGGTGGCCAAGCGCATGGACGAGTTCGATTACGACATGACCAGCATTCGCTTCCCTGACGTCAGCAGTCCGGGCAATGAAATGTTCGACATGTTCGGCTCCAAAGCGGCCGACGAAAAAGGTTCCAACAACGTCTGGGGACTGAAGGACAAGGCCGTCGACAAACTGGTCGAAGCGCTGGTCGCGGCGAACACGCGCAAGGATCTGGTCGCCGCCGCACGCGGACTGGATCGCGTCCTGCTGCACAAATACATCGTGGTGCCGCAGTGGTACTCGTCAACGCACCGCGTGGCCTATCGCAACCGTTTCGGCATTCCCGCCGTGGCGCCGCTGTACTACCAGGCCGACCCTTACGTGATCTCTAGCTGGTGGGAAGTGTCGCCGAAATGAACCCTGTGATCATCACCTTCATCCTCACTAATTTGCCGGTGCAGCCATGAATCTCTGGTCCTATGTCCTCAAGCGCATCCTGCTGATGCTGCCGACGCTGCTGGGCGTCGTCGTGATTACCTTCGGTGTGATCCAGTTCGTGCCGGGCGGCCCGGTTGAACAGGCGCTGATCGAAATGAAGGGCCTCGGCGGCGGCGGTGAAGCCTCCGGCGGCGGCGCCTCGCAATACCGCGGCCGCCAGGGCGTCGACGCCGAGCGCGTCAACGAGATCAAGGCGCTGTACGGTTTCGACAAGCCGCCGGCCGAGCGCTTCTGGCAAATGCTCAAGGGCTTCGCCACCTTCGATCTGGGCAAGAGCTTCTACCACCATGGCGACGTCTGGCAACTGGTGAAATCCAAAATGCCGGTGTCGATCACGATCGGCTTGTGGACCTTCTTCCTGACTTACCTGATCTCGTTGCCGCTCGGCATCGCCAAGGCGGTGCGCGAGGGTAGCGCTTTCGATTCCGCCACCAGCGCGCTGGTGCTGGTCGGTTACTCGATTCCCGGCTTCGTGCTTGGCGTGTTCCTGCTGGTGGTGTTCGGCGGAGGGAGTTTCGTGCAGTGGTTCCCGCTGCGCGGACTGACCTCGGACGATTGGGCCACGCTGTCGCTGTTGGGCAAGGTCAAGGATTACCTGTGGCACATCACCTTGCCGGTGATCGCCTCCGTCGCCGGCTCGTTCGCGGTCATGACCATGCTGACCAAGAACACCTTCCTCGAGGAAATCCGCAAGCAATATGTGCTCACCGCACGCGCCAAGGGCCTCTCCGAAAACACGGTGCTGTACAAGCACGTGTTCCGCAATGCGCTGATCCCGCTGGTGACCGGTTTCCCGGCGGCCTTCATCGGCGCTTTCTTCACCGGCAGCCTGCTCATCGAGACGCTGTTCTCGCTCGACGGCCTCGGTCTGCTGTCGTATGAGTCGGTGATCCGGCGCGATTATCCGGTGGTCATGGGTACGCTGTATCTGTTCACGCTGATCGGCCTGGTGGTAAAGCTGCTCGGCGATCTTTGCTATGTCTGGGCCGACCCGCGCGTCCAGTTTGAAAGTCTGGCCAAATGAGCGCGACCGCCTTGATTCCAACTCCTTCGGTTTCCCCGGGCCGCCGCATCTGGCTGCGCTTCCGCCAGAACCGCAACGGCTATGTGAGCCTGATCCTTTTCCTGATCCTGTTCGTGATCAGCCTCGGCGCGGAACTGGTCTCCAACGACAAGCCGCTGGTGGCGAGCTACCACGGCAAGATTCTGTTCCCGATGCTGCACGACTATTCGGAAAAGGCCTTCGGCGGCGACTTCGAATCGCCGGCCGACTACCTCGACCCCTTTATTCAGGACCAGTTCAGGAAGGACGACAACTGGGCGATCTACCCGCCCAATCACTATCGCTTCGACACGCTCAACTATTTCGCCAAGCAACCGAACCCGGCGCCGCCGTCTTCGGAGAATTGGCTCGGCACCGACGACCGCGGCCGCGACGTGTTTGCACGTCTGCTGTACGGCTTCCGCATTTCCATTCTGTTCGGCCTGGCGCTGACGGCCACCGGCGTGGTGCTGGGCTTGCTGGCAGGCGCGTTGCAGGGTTATTTTGCCGGTCGCACCGACTTGTTCATGCAGCGCATCCTGGAAATCTGGGGCTCGATGCCCGAGCTTTACCTGCTGATCATTTTTTCTTCGATCTTCGAACCCAGCATCGGCTTGTTGCTGGTGCTGTTGTCGCTGTTCGGCTGGATGGGTTTGTCGGATTACGTGCGCGCCGATTTCCTGCGCAACCGCAATCTTGAATACGTGCAGGCGGCGCGTGCGCTCGGGCTGTCGAACATGCAGATCATCTGGCGCCACGTGCTGCCCAACAGCCTGACGCCGGTGGTCACCTTCCTGCCGTTCCGCATGAGCGCATCGATCCTGGCGCTGACCAGCCTCGACTTCCTCGGCCTCGGCGTGCCGCCTTCCACGCCCAGCCTCGGTGAACTGCTGGCGCAAGGCAAGAACAATCTCGACGCCTGGTGGATCGCCTTGTCGACCTTCATCGTGCTGACCGTGACCTTGCTGCTGCTGACCAATATCGGTGACGCCTTGCGCAATGCCCTCGATGTGCGGAGGAAAGCATGAGCCTGCTCGATATCCGCAATTTGTCGGTGCGCTTCGGCAACGCTACGGTAGTCGACGACGTCAGTTTCAGCATCCAGCCCGGCGAGAAGTTCGGGCTGGTCGGCGAATCCGGTTCCGGCAAGACAGTCAGCGCCTTGTCGGTGCTGCGCCTGAATCAGGATGCGCATTACGATGGTCAGATCCTGTTCAACGGCGAAGACATCCTGCAAAAGAGCGAGGCCGCCATGCGCGGTGTACGCGGTATGGACGCGGCGATGATTTTCCAGGAGCCGATGACGGCCTTGAATCCCTTGTTCACCATCGGCAACCAGATCGCCGAGGTGCTCATGCTGCATGAAGGTCTGAATGCCAGGGCCGCGGCACAGCGCACCGTGGCCTTGCTGGAAAAGACCGGCATTCCTGAGCCCGCCCGGCGCGCACTGGCCTATCCGCATCAACTGTCCGGCGGCCAGCGCCAGCGTGCGATGATCGCGATGGCGCTGGCTTGCCATCCGAAGCTGCTGATCGCCGACGAGCCGACCACCGCGCTGGACGTAACAATCCAGGTGCAGATCCTGGAGTTGCTCAATCAATTGCAGCGCGACGAGAACATGGCCGTGCTGCTGATTTCGCACGATCTCAACCTGGTGCGCCACTTCGCCGATCGCGTCGGCGTGATGGAAAAAGGCAAGCTGGTCGAGACCGCCGCCACCGGCGACTTGTTCGCCACGCCGCAGCAAGCCTACACACGTAAACTGCTGGCCAGCCGGCCGCAGCGCAATGTCGAGGAGGTAGTGCCGGATGCGCCGGTGCTGCTGAACGCCGACAGGCTGCGCTGCACCTTTTCGATCAGGCAAGGCTGGCTGAGCAAGAAGAAATTCGCCGCCGTCGACGACGTCAGCCTGACGTTGCGCAAGGGCGAAACGGTCGGCATCGTGGGCGAGTCGGGTTCCGGCAAGTCGACCCTGGGCATGGCCTTGCTGCGCCTGTCGACCGCCACGGTCGAAGGCGACATCCGCTTCGACGGTCAGCAGGTCAGCGCCATGAGCTCGGCCGCCGTGCGGCCCTTGCGTGCGCGCATGCAGGTGGTGTTCCAGGACCCGTTCGCCTCGCTGTCGCCTCGTCGCACCGTCGCGCAGATCGTCGGCGAAGGACTGGCCTTGCATCAGCCGCAATTGAGCGCCGCGCAGCAGCGCGCCGAAGTGATCGAGGCACTACACGAAGTCGGCCTGTCGGAAGACATGCTGCAACGTTATCCGCATGAGTTCTCCGGCGGCCAGCGCCAGCGCATCGCTATTGCGCGTGCCGTGGTGCTCAAGCCTGACCTGCTGTTGCTCGATGAGCCGACCTCGGCGCTCGACGTCACCGTGCAGCAGCAGGTGCTGCAACTGCTGGCGCAACTGCAGCGCAAGCATGGACTGGCTTACCTGTTCATCAGCCACGACCTGGCAGTCATCCGCGCCATGGCGCATCAGGTGCTGGTGATGAAGGACGGCAAAGTGGTGGAAAGCGGGGCGGTCTCCGAGGTCCTGCAGCAGCCCTCGCATGCTTATACCCAGCGGCTGCTGGCGGCGGCGACTTATGCCGCAGATGAGCTCCCGGATCATACGAACTCTGCAATTTCCTAATAGACTGTTGAAATTTTTCCCAATGTAAGCAGAGTTTACGATGCGGCCGTTATTGATATCGTGTTTTTATTCTGGGAAGAATACGATGCGGGGAAGTGATGAAATGCAGGAAATCCTGTTCACAGGTGCCAAGTTGGAAGACTTTGTGTCGAAGGAGCATCGGTTGCGGCCAATGCGTGACTTGGTTCAACGACGCACTTAAGAGGCTCAACTCTCGCTAGCTTGCAGTTCCAGAACGCTCTCCCGAACTTCTATCTTTACCGGATCGGTTTTCTTCCACTGCTTTTTCGGCAGGATCAGTTTCCATTGCGAGGTTTTATCCATATCACGGAAGAAGGCAACGACACCCACGTATTCCGCTTCGCTGTTCATTGCTTCACTGATGCTGGCATTGGCGTCCGGACGCAACACAATATCTTTGGTCGCCAACAAATCCGGCTTCAAAGCGTCAATGTCATCGCGCTGCAATTGCATATAGTCCAGCTTCTCAAAATTCTTTGCGGTCTTCAATTGATAAATCCGCACCACCGTCGACAATGAACGCCCGCCGCTGTCCGGGTTCAACGACGAACGCGCAAGCAGATCGATATTCATCGTCTTGATTTGCGTCGTGAAGGCCCATTTCGCTGCATCCACGGCGCTGTCTTTGGTCGCTTGAAAAGCACCACAACCGGCAAGCCCAACGAGCACGCATGTCGTCGCGCCGATTTTAAATTGATTTCTCATGATTTGATTCCTTTTATCTTTGTTGAACACTTCAATGTGCCGTTCCCGATCCGTCATAAATACCGAGCTGAACGCGCACGGCACGGTCATTTTTATTTACCAATGCGGGATCGGGCAATCTGCTTGAATACCCTAGCCGCACGTCGCTCGAATTCAAGGCCGGCGCGGGCATCAGTTCCGGTCTGACCTCCATGTGCAGGTGCGCCTGCGCCTCATAGCCAAGATAGAACTGCAACAAGGCCATCACCTCCTTGTGTTGCGCTTTCCCCGGCATCAAGCCAAGTACCGACTCCCGCGACTGCGGACGCAGCACCACCCGGATCGCGTTGGCACGATCGTAAAAGCCACGACCCAGGACGCAGTTTTGTCCCAACGGCATGCGCTCAAAGTCAGTCAAGTGAATCCATACCGGATGAAACTCTTCCACCTCAATCTGCGCATCCGGGACCGCATGCTGCAAGACCCCGATTAATCCTTCCGCAGTGCGTGTCTTTTGCCCCGCCAGGCCCAGCATCGAAAGTAATTTACGCGTACCGACATGTTGTTGCGTCTTGGCGGCGTTGCCGATCCCCAACCCAGCAAAACTCAACAAATAGCGCGAGATGTCGTCTTGCCCATTGGACCTGAATCCGGCCGGATACCGATACTTGCGCCATACCCGGTAAAACTGCGTGACGATACGATGGTGAAACATGTCCAAAAATGCCGCCAGCGGTTCGGCGCCTTCGCGGTTCTGGGCGATTTCATCGATGAAATACGCGGGCATGCGCGCATCGACGCCATACAAGCCCAAAAACGTCGTGCGTACCGACGGCGGCGCTGTCGGATCATCGTCATCGCGCTCGATCGTATCGATTTCCCGGTTGGAAAATCCCAGACGCTTGCGCGACCGAAAACGCACCGGCTCCAGAGTCGGCGAATCGCTGCTGCCCAAGGCAGGAAGGTGCGGTGCGGCCAGCTCCAGTAATTCGCAGAACCGAAAAAAATTCATCTGCGGCGCCTGCTCCAGCAAGGCGGGCAGCAAAGGCCGGTCAGACTCACCGCGGACGACCGGTGTCGGCGTCAGATAAGGCGCATTCAAAACGGTGCTCCTTCGCCTTTGGTATCGCCCCAGATGAGTCGTCGGCCGCTCGGTTGCGCCACGACCACCAGCCGGGTGTACAGATTTAAGGTGGCATACAGCGACAGGAAACGGTTCAGCATCTCGCCGAATAATTCAATATCCCCCTCGCCGGCAAACTGGTTGCCGTTCAGGGTGACTTCAATTTCCACGCCGCGCAGCAACCCGCCCTTGTCCAGCTTTTGCAGAGGACGATGACGCACATCGATAATGGCGTCGATGCGGCGTTTGTTCATCTCGCCTTCCGTCCAGTCATACAACGCCAGACTGCCGCGCAATATCTCGGCATCGAGCAAGGACAGATAATTGGGCGCCAGATGCGACAGCACACGCCAATGAAAACGGTCGCCGGTCGGTGGATACACCGGCAAGGTGGGTGCAGTCAGATTGCGCACCGCGCTCACATTGGCAAAGCCACCGCGCATGCGGCGGATTCCTGCTTCTCGCCATCCTTTACGTGGCAGCATGCCATTGGTTCCTGTGACCGACAGCGACAGAATTTCCTGCGGCAAACGATCCTGCTGTTCCCAGAGATGTCCGCCCAGCACCAGCCAGGCGTCGACATTGCCCGACGGGCCGCGCCGCATACGCGTATGGAAATACCGCTCCGGCATATCGTGGCGTAGCATGCCGCCGCGATGACGGAACGCGGCAAACGGCGCGTATTCAAAACGCTCGCCCGATGCAACCTCAAAGCCGCGTACCGACTCGACCGCATACACCTCAACGTGCTCGCCGTGATGCGCCATGGCATGTACCCGATACTCAGTCTCCAGATGGGTGGCGCTGATCGGATCGGCTTCCAGCTCAAAAAGATTCACCATCGGTGTACAGTACAAACGCACGTTGTCGGTGCCAAAGCGCATGTCGTCCGGATAGGATTTTTCCAATACCACTTCCACATCGAAATACGGCGCATCCAGAGGAATGGTCTGCATGTCCAGTCCGAGTAGATCGACGAACATGAATTTTTCCGGAAAGGTGAAATATTCCAGCAACAGCTGATAGCCGCCGAAGGCATTGTCAGCCTTCGGCCATAGCCGCTGGTCAGCGGCAAAGCCGGCAGGCTCCAGCCGCAAGTCCGGCATGAGCTGCGGTGCGCCGGGAGCATGGGCAGGATGCCCCGGCACACGTACTTGCACGGCCAGCGGCGCTGCCGTCAAGGCCTTATATAACGCCAGAGCCACCGGACGGTCGGCGTTCAGATACAGCCGCAGGCGCGGCACAGTCAGCAACTCGCGCTGTGCTTGTCCCTGTACAGCCAGGCGCAGGCGGATGACAGAACGGCCGTCGTCCCGCGTCAGCGGCGCCGCCTCGATCAATTTCAGGGGGTACAAATCGACGTCTTGCGTCGTCCGATAGATGCACTCGACGCTCTCCTCGCCAATGGGGTCGGAGACCGCCTCCAGGCCGGCTTCCAGTACCTCATGCCGTTGCAGAACGCCATATTCCGGCGTGAGCTCCAGAATCGACAGGGAGGGAATCATGCGCAGATAATGCGGCCACAGCATGCTGACCAGTCCTTCGGTCAGCTCCGGCAACTCATCGTCGAGTTTGTGGCGCAGGCGTCCCATCAAAAAGGCAAAGCCCTCAAACAAACGTTCGACATGCGGGTCGCGCTCGCCAACTCGGTCGATATTGAGCATGCGCGCACGGTCGGGGTGAGCCTGTGCAAATTCCTTGCCGGCTTCGCGCAGGTAGCGCATTTCTGCTTCGTAGTAGCGCAGGATGTCGTGGTCTTTGGTGGGTGTGGTCATCGTGTGAGGAGGGTTAGGGTCAAGCCAAGCCAACAGCACGCGCCGGGTCCAGCGCTGTCAACTCGCCAGCTAGTACATCCATGCGCGGGACGATGACGGCTTTGTCTGCGTCCTTGCGGCTGACGCGCAGCTTGAGTAAGCGCAGCAGGTGCAACTTGGCATCAAAGGCCAATGCTGGTTCCCAGGCATACAACATGTAACGCTGGGCTGTGGCATCGGCAGTCGTCAGTAGATGCACCGCCGTGTCTTGCCGCTCGGCGCGTTCGGCCACGCGCGCCATCACCAGTTGCCGGAGAAAGTAGTCGCGTTCGCCTTTCTGGGAAGGCAAGCCTTGCAACCACGCGAAGGCCGTCTCCAGTCCTCGCTGCGCCAACATGTCGTTGGCTTGCGCCTCCATTTCAGCCCAGTCGACGTGACCGGATGTCACGGCGACAGGCGCAACCGGTTCGCCGCGTTCGATGTCGCGTACTGTGGCATGGCGCGCGATCCATTCCAGTGTCACGTCTTCAGCGAATGGCGTACCGTCGTCAAAGGACAGCCTCTCAATACCTGGCAAGCGTCCCAGCATCAAGGCGCAATCGGTGGCGGCCAGATCGCGGGCCTGCGCATAATCTCCGCCGCCATGTTCTTGCGCCGTATGCGCGTAGTACTGCAAATCCAGCCAGAAATGATTGGCGCCTTCGGCGAATGCCTGTTCCACGCGGTCGAGCAGTTCCGGCCATTGCTTTTGCAGCAGCAGGCGTTTTAATTGCGCGCGCAGTTCGGTGCGCGGCGCGACCAGGCGGGTCTTGCCGCTGATGTCATGCGGCGGCACGTCAATTAACGTGTCCCAACGCACACAGCGCAACAGGCGATACGCAGCCAGATAGCCGTGCGGCTGCTCGCGCAAGAACAAGGCCATCTGCCGGGCGCGTTCCAGCAGGTCGCGGCTGGAAGCAATCTCACCGGCAGCGGGTAAGGCGGTATTGACGCCCGGAGCACTCGGTGCCGACACGGCAGACAAGGGGGATTCGTGTGCGTTTTCCATGCAGGATTCAAAGCGGCGGTACAGTCCATCAAGTTCCGGCCGCGCCGCTTCGGGCCATGTTGCCGTGCGCTCGGTGAGCAAGGCCAGCGCCGACAAACTGCGTTCCAGCAGCACGCCTTCCAGACCTTGCACGCGCTCCAGGCGATTGGCGAAGGTGGCGCCGGTTAGCCATTCCAAGGCGACCTTGCGGCTTTCGGCGCGTCGCGGCAGCAGTTGATCGCCGAAGCGATCCACCAGCGCCGAGAGCAGCTCCAGGCCCGAGGCCAGCCCTTCCGCACCCTCTTGACGCAGACGCCCGTAGACGTAATACACGGCCGGACGCACATCCTTGGCGCTGTGTTTTAACAGGCGTTCGGCGCTGTCGACGATCAGGGTGTCGTCGATATCGGAGAATTTAGCGACTTCTTCCTTGATGGCTAAAAAGTCGTCGTCATAAGTCAGGTCGCCGCCTATAGGCGAGTCCGGACTGATCGGCTGCAACCAGTCATCCCAGCGCGCTTGTGTGGAACGTGCCAGATCGGTAGGGGGGCGACTGCCGAACAAAGCATGCAAGAGTTTGTTCATCATGATGTTCACTTTCTGGTGGCGGCACCACGCGACGCCGCCACAAAAATCCGCGACGGCAACGCAAAATCACGCAAAGCCAGCATTTCCAGTGGCCCGCGTCCGGCTTCGGTACGCATCACATACGACAAGGGATACACCAGCTCGGCAGAGGCTGGCGCCATCGGTGCGCGCGGCATCAGGTTGTCTGGATCAAGCTTGGAGGCGGAGCTGATCACTGGTGCACTGATTACTGGTACGTCGGGTGTCGCCTGCCAGGTCAGTTGATAGGTGGCGCTGTCGATCGGTTCGATGCGGGCGCGCTCCAAGAGACGCACCAAGGCCCAGCGACCGGAGAACTCATAGTGCTTGTTGGTACCGGCTTGGTCGGTCTGCCATTGCAGGAGCGTGCCGGCATCCTGCGTCTGGTTGACCGGCCACACCAGGTTTTGCCATGTCTGGGGTCCGTTGCGGTAGCGCAGCTTCTGGGCATCGATGATCAGCGTGCTGTCCTCAATGCCTGGCGTGGGCATCGGTTTGAGTTCAAAGCGGTATTGCGGCTCTCCTTGCACCAGCAGGCGTGCACCAAGGCGTTGCAGCGTATTGATTGCTGCCAGAAAGCCTGGATCGAAATTGAGTTTGCTGCCGGCGTGGGGTACCCATTGGTCTGCTTGCAACTCCAGCACGCCCGCCAGTTGCGACTGCAGGAAGCTCGCAATCAAACCGCTTTGCGGTCTCAGGAATCGGGCCAGTTCCGGCAAGGAGGCATCGTTGTCGGTTTGAGCAAATGGGTAGCGGCCGCTGAATGCCTTGTACCAGGCTGCCGCGACGGTGTTGTTCCAGGCTTCGTTCAAGCCGGCCTGCGCCGGTTGCAATACCGTCTGCGTGGCTTGCACGACGGGCCGCACGAACAGTGCATCCCCCATGCTGGCCCATTGTTCGCCCAGACTGGCGGCGACCAGTTGCGCATAGGCTTGCGTGTCGGCCAGTTCGGAACCTTTTCCCTGAAATAGCGATAAGGCCAGTTGTTTGGCTTGTGCTTCGGCGTCGGGACTGCTGTTGATCTGTTGCAGTCGCAGGCGCAAGGCGCTGATGCGGTCCAGATACCGTTGCAGGCTCAGGTCGCTGTTGGCTGGCACATGGGTGTTCGTGCTGTCGGCGCCGCCATTACCATTGCCATTACCATTGCCATTGCCGTCGGCGTTGCCGATCAGGCGCAATACCGGGCTGAAGGTGCTGCCCAGCGGTCCGGCCGGGTCATTTTGCAGGGCTGGCGGCGTCGTGGCTTTGGTGGCGGTGAGAAGGTCTTGTGCCTTGGCCACCAGCGTGTCGGACAAGGATGCCTGCCGCACACCGGCAGTCCCCTGGTACTGCAAGGATTTCATCAGGGCGATGACCGGCGACTGGCGCGCATCAGTCATCAACTTCAATTGTTCAATGGCCGCCGGCATGGTCGGGGCTGCCTCCCATTGCACGTTGTTCATGAACATCTGCCATTGCTCGGCGTACTCGGCAAAGTATTGTGCGGTCAAGGCGGCCTGCAAGGCTTGCGGCGATTGGTCCGGGGTCTGCGTTGCTGGCTGCGCCTGTCCGGTCAACACCCAGTCGCGGGCGACCGTATTGCGTTTGGCGGCTTCGACAATGGCCGGGGCGATGGCGCCTTCATAAGCCTGGCGGGTGAAGACGCCGGACACGATGGCGTGGTTGCGGATCAGTCCGCGCGGGTCGGTCCCCACGGTCAGGGACGCCAGCGTCTGGTCAGGATACTTGTCAGTCGCGGCGGTGACGATATGGCGATACAGCGTGGTGTCGGCATGCTGTACGCCGATGGCGGCCAGCAAGGTCTGGCGGGCCGCTTGCACCAGGCCGGCGCTGGGGGTGATTTTCCAGTCAGGATGGGCGGCCAGATGGTTGCTGTAGAAGGTCAGCAGGCGTTCGCCCAGATCGCGCTGCTCGCCTGCCAGGAGATGAGCATCGAGCTGCCAGCGACGAATCAGCTGCGGCGTCAGGAATGCGGTGTCGCTGCGTGGCGGCTCGGCCAGCATCAGGTAACTTTTAAGTGCCTGATGACCGTCCAGCGCAAAGCTGCCGGCCTGCTTGTCGAGTTGATCGCTGCGCAGCTGCGCTAAGTCGATCAACTCGGTTTCCAGCATTTGTTGCACGGGTGCGACCAGCAGGTGCTGGCTGGCCTCACGGTACGGCGCCCACAGTGCTTGCAGGATTTCCTTGTCGCGATTCAACCCAAAACGCGTCAGCAACGGCGCATGATGCGCGGTGCGGTATTCGAAACGGCTGATTTCCTGTTGCACGTTGAGGAGCGCGCGCAAGCGGCTGGCGACCTGCGGCGGCTTTTTAAGGCGCTGTGCGACTTGCTGCAGAGCCGTGATGTCGGTTTGATTGATGACGGCGGAGGCCAGCATGCCGGTCATCCAGATGCCCAGGCCGGTCAGCGTAATGACGCTCAATACTGTTTCGGGGTGAGCGCCGACGCGACGGCCGCGTTGCGTGCGTACGACATTGCTCAAGTGACGCCACAAAGGCAGATCGGCACTGCTCATGGGATCTTTGCCTGCAGTGGCCACGCCGTGTGGATTGGGAAAGGGAGCAAAGAATGCACCTGTCACGACCTGATTCAGCCCGGCAATCCATGGCGCCAGAACCTTACTGCGGCCCTCAAGGCGTTGCGACAGTTCTCCGGCGTAGCGGTCATCTCGCTTGTCACCCAATTGCTGCACCGTGATCGATGCCAGGCGGCGACATAGCGAGAGCAAGCTTACTTCAATTTCCCTGGCATCGGCATGCGGAGCAAACTCACTACCCACCACGGCGCCATGATCCTGCTTATCGTTTCTATGCAGATCCAGCACCAACACCGGCGCACGCCAATGTAGCTCTTCTGCAATACGCGCCAAGAGCAAGCTATAGGTGCTGCTGGCACGGCGAGTCGAAGCCAGTGCACTCGCCTGACCCACGGTCAGTACTACCGCATCAATCGGACGACGGCGACGTAGTTTATAGAGTTGCTTTAACCAGGCCACGTCAGGCTGACCTTCGCTATCGGTGCGCGCAAAAAACAGGACAGCGTCTTCCGTGATCGCATAACTCTGTTCTTCCAGCTCCGGCAACAATTTCGTCACCGCCGCATTATCGCCAGTCAACAGCAGAAAACGCTGGCGATAATGCCAACGCCAACCATGACGCGCACGCATCTGACCGGGCAAATTCTCAAAAGGAGAAGCATTCGGCGTCTTTTGCGGGACGGCGGACGTATCAATATCGGCCGCTCGGTTATAAAAACCAGCCGGCATGGCATGACGCACGACGGGAACCTTCAACTTCAAGGATTTCATCACATTGCGCCATGCGTCGGAAAGCCGCCCCCATCCATCAAACAACATCACCAGCGCACACAACAAGGCGCTACCAGCGATCACTGAAGACCATAGTCTGATGGACTCGGGGGTAGTAATACCAAAAAACTTCCCCCAGATCCGGATCCCCGCCTCTAGTACGACAGCGAAAATCAAAATACATAGAAGGTCTAAGCGTAATTTTTGCATGATGAAATACTTGTTATTGTCAAAATAAAAAAGCCAACGACCTATATCTCGGTATAGGAGGTGTTTTGTGAAGCAAGCAAACGCGGCCTGGGGTCGCAACGGCATACGCATAAGTCGTCGCTCAACGCCGCCTCACGGCCATCGGAGCCGGTCGAGGGAATGCGCGGACCGACGCAGATAATCTTGCCCATGGTCTTACAGGCAGGACACCAGACCGGATCGTGCTCGTAGGCTTGTTCGCGATCGCCAAGATCGCCAAGACGGTCGCTGCTGTTTCCCGCTTTCACGGTACCGTCGGCGGTAGTTTTATCGCCCTTGCAATATCGTAACGTCGCATCGAAATTCTCCTGTGTCATGTCGCTGTCGCTGACGCGGCAGCGTTACTCTGTGGTGGCCCGCGCAACACTGCGCAATCGACCGTGTGTTCTTGCGCACAGAGCAGTAGTCGGGCGCCGCCATCCACCGCTGCTGCATGCGCGCATGCCAGCGCCAGCCAGGGGGCGGCGATGCCGGTGTCCCCTACGCTTGCATCGAGAAGGACATCGTTTGCATCGACACCCAGTTGACTTGCCGGAACGCTCCATTGATGGTATTGGCCTGGATCCAGACCGGCACACCAAATCTGCCGCAAACTTTTTCCTTCCAGCCTGGCCCATTGCAGTGCGTGCGCCAGGCTCTCTCTTACCTCCTGATGACGTGCGCGCTCCGGGCGATGCAGGTAGCGATTGGCCGCGATACGATACTGATAAGCCAGGGCCTCCGGCATCAACAGCACGGCAGCGCCGGCTTCGGCAGCACCTTCTGAGGGCGGCGTATCCAGCAAGGCGCGCAGCTGCACAGTCACCATTAGCCGGGCTTCCTGATACTCCGCTTGCAGTGCGTGATCGAGCCAATCATCCAACGTCATCAAGTCCGCTGCTGCCGCCACATGATCGACGTCGGCCGCACGCAAAGCCCGTGCATCCCAGGCGGTTTGCCACAGTGCGGTGACTGTTTCGGCGGGCAACGCGCAAGCTACGTTCAACTGCACGGACAAAGGCACGCGCGCTGGCAAGGCCTGCAGGCGGGTATTGAGGCCTTGCAGCAACCGCGCAAACAGCCAGCCCAAGGTGGCGTGTTGGCGCTGACGGTCATTGGCGGCGTAGCCAGTATGCAGGTGAACATCGGGCATCTCCAGCCAGCGCGCTTTCACGGCCTGCGCACCAGGAATCAGCGGGGTATTCAGCTTCAGTTCAAGCGAGCCGTTAGCCATCGCCGCAATGGCCTCCCGATTTTGTTGCTCGTCGCCGGATAGACAGTAGGCGGTATCGATCAACGCCAACGGCTGGCTGGCATAGTCAAACACTTGCGCACGATATTGCTGACACACTTCGTTATGCGCCAGCGCGTCGAGTACCGCCCCCTCATGCATGGCATAACGGCGCAGCACCACCAGCGCCGCCAGCCCCGTCGGAAATCCGATCAACGTGATCCAGAACTGCGGTGTTTGAGTCGGCATATCCGCCGACCACATCAGCAACACGGTGGCGACACCGCCCAAGGTAAGCACTGCAAACACCGACATCCAGAGCCAGAAGCGTGGTTTGTCGGCGGGAACGGCAACTTCGTTGGGCAGTTGTGCAAAATCGACAGCCATGGCGTCCCCCTACGGCAAGAACACATGACGCGGCACCAGATAGCCGCCGCCTTCGCGCAGCGTCCCGGTTTGCGTGGTGATGACGCCGCTGCGCAATTCTTTGGCGTCGCTGTCCTTTTGCACCGGGAAGATCGGATTGCCTTTGGCGTCCTGCGTCAGCAGGGTGGCTTCGTCGTCGGTGAAGGCAATTCGGCGCTGTATGGCTTCCATCTCACCAATGCGGCCGTTAAACCGGGCATTCTCTGCCTGCCTAGCCAGCTCAGCCTTCTCGTCCAGCACGTCTTGCAGCTTGGGATTGGCTTCTTTGGCCTGTTGGAAGTTCTGCCAGGCCTGATAGTGGTAGCGGTCATTCTTCGACGGCGGCTTGGTTTGCCACTCGCGTATCTTTTCTGCCTTCTCGTTTGTGCTGATGTAACCGGCCAGATAGAACCCGGCCAGAGAATCGTGCACCTGCTCTTCCAGCAAGGCAATGCCGTTGCTACTCGACTGCCCCTTTTGTTCTTCGAAGACCTGGAGCGCCAGCGCTTCCCAGGTGTCGGGATGGGCGCGCGCATCCGCCCGTTGCAACTGCGTCTGATTGGCGATCTGTTCATTGCCTGGCCCATACAGCTTGATGTCGTCGCCGTAGACATCGCGCTGTCTTGGCCGTCCGCCCTTGGCGCGCTCGGCCAGGAGTTGCATGTCGCCCTTGAACAAGTCGTCGTAACTGACCATGTCTTGCTGTTCTTGCGGGGTGGCGCGCTGACAGGCGGGCAGGTGTGCCATGCGGCCCAGCCAGCGGGAGCGAAAACGGTAGTACAGCGACATGTGTTTCTGGATGTGTTGATCGTACGTGCCGCCGAAGTTGTTGGTGGCAGGATCTTCCCCGGACTTGTCATTGGCAGATGGCTCGACAGACTTCTGACCGTCGGTAGCGGCTTCCTCTGGCGTACCAGCACGCAGCCATGCGGCCATATAGGCATTCCAGTTCGCGGCCAACTCGGGACTCAAGGCGAAGTCGGCTTGCAGATCGGAAGGCATCTGGCGATAAGTCACCAAGGGCACACCCGCCAGGCGGGCGATTTTATGCATATGCAGCAGCGGCACCTGAGACACCATCTGGCCCACGGTTATGCCGCGTCCCTGCTCCTTGGGGCAATAGCCGCCACCGACATCAGAGTGCACGCCGGGGTATAGCACTTCGTGCACATTACCGCCTTTGACGCGCGTGATGGGGAAGTTCATGCGCTGCTCGTGCGCGGCAATATAGTGCACGGTTTTTTTGACCAGCGAAGGCAACGCCGTCAAAGTCTCCGCCGCCCAGCTGAAGTGGCCATCGGCAAACTTCAAGAGCGTGGTCTTGGAAGCGGAGTCGGCAATACCAATCGACGCCACACTGTCGAACAGGCCAAGAAAATTGATCTGTATCGGCATACCCGCCAGGGTGTTCTTCTCCTCCAGTGCAGCGTGAAGCCAGTAGCAGAAGCTGCGCGCCTCAATGGCGCCGCGAGAAAAACCGAACACGGCCACGCGAATCATGGGAATGCGCGGCTGGATGATGATGTCACGCTGGGCTTGCAGCTTGTCGTTCAGTTCATCTCGCAACTGTGTGAACCATTTTTGGCGGCGCACGTGCTCGGGATATTCTTTGTCGTAATTCTGTTCGACGTCGCGAGTGTAGCTTTTTAGTTTGGCGGTGATTTGGTCGTCCGAATATAGAGCACGATTTTCATTAAAGGCCCGGTGTACAGCGTTATAGACTTGCAATATGCCAAATAGAATTCGTGCCTGTCCTCCCTTACCCATGGATTTGCCATCCTTTGTTTCGCTCCATTCTTGATTCTCTGGGAAGCGAGTGCCAACACCGGGGATATAAAAGCGGAAGCAGCTGGAATCCTTCAAATAATCTTGTCCTTCAATATGCTTATGAACCTCAAATAATCTAACAATATTAGTGTGTCCATTTTGGGGTTGATCACGATCCATGTTGTTATTGGTACCGTCAAAAAACAGACCAATTCTGACCATTTTTTGGCAGGGCGGAAGAGGGTTTCCGCTTGGTGTGCGTACCACCGGCGCTCTGAGTAAATCCTTCAGAGCAATTTCTTCTTCCTCCGTTGCCATCAGTTCTTTTTCAGCATCAGCAACGATCTTTATGGGAGCTGAGTAGATTGGTGCGCTCATGACTATTGATCCTCCGGCGGGGGATTTGTCAATGCCATGGAAATGGGATGCCCCGGATTTCCCGGCCCATCAAATGCAGCAGCAACTACCCGTACCTGATCATTTTTAAAAAAATGAACATAGATCGTTCCTGCTTCGTCATACCGCATGATATTGGTTGTTTTCTCTATGAAATCGCGACCATTCGGCTTCCAGCGAACTTTGACCGTCATGCCCGGAGTCCATTTTTCTGGCAAAAGGTAACCTGCTGCAATTGTTCCTCCACAACTGCCACCTGCCATGCGCCTCCTAGTCAGCTCCCCTACATAAAACTGAGATATGTAAGGAGAACCTTCATGCGCTACACATTCAATTGATACCGCAATTTCAGGCACATACACATAAGGTTTCGTTTCTTTTTTCGTCTCCGCTACGACGGGTGCAGTTGCGTTACAAGCGCTTAATGCAGCGATACTGAATATCAGCAATGCTTTTCTAATCATCATTTTTATTTCCTCGTTGGACAGAAAGCCGTCAGGCGCAAATTTCATGTGTTTGTAATTTTTGGCGAGGCGGAAGAGGGTTTCCGCTTGGTGTGCGTACCACCGGCGCTCTGAGTAAATCCTTCAGCGCGATTTCTTCTTCCTCCGTTGCCATCAGTTCTCTTTCAGCATCAGCAACGATTTTCACGGGAGCTGAGTAGATTGGTGCGCTCGTGATTATTGCTCCTCCGCTGGGGGAACGATGACATTCTCTGGTATGGGATGTTTTGGACTCTGTGCCGCATATCTTGCAGATGAAACCACCCGTACCTGATCATTTTTTAAAAAATGAACATAGATCGTTCCTGCTTCGTCATACCGTATGATATTGGTTGTTTTCTCTATGAAATCGCGACCATTCGGCTTCCAGCGAACTTTGACCTTCATACCGGGAGTCCATTTTTCTGGCAAAAGATAGCCCGCCGCAATTAACCCACCGCAAGTACCACCTGCCATGCGTCTTCTCGTAGGTTCTTCCACATAGAACTGAGAGATGTAGGGAGCTTCATCATGTGAGACACATGAAACAGACACAGATATCCTAGGTATATACACATACGGTTTCGTTTCTTTTTTTGTCTCCGCTACGACGGGTGCGGTTGCGTTGCAGGCAGTTAAGACAGCCACACTAATCAGTAAAAATATTTTCTTCACCACCATTTTTATTTCCTTTTGTGGATTATCTAAATCACGCCATAGAGGCCGTTATTCCTTGCGTTTGATACACGTCGAGCATGGCTGTGATTTCATTACTATTTCGCGCATTCAAACTGCGTCTGGTAAGAACTCTACGGTCTTCCGCATCTTTAATATGACGTTGATCCATTTCTCCCAGCGCGGCTTTTATTTTTTCAAATAAGGTAGATATTTTTTCGTCGTGACACATCTCCGTCGTGCTATCGACCACTTCCGCTAAAATTTCATCCGCCTCAGCACTATCGACCAACGCCACAAACTGCGCCTCGCTGAAGGGAATGCAGTCAATGTCGCCATAGTCTGGTGTCGCGTACAGCCCAGCGTCGTGGCAGGTACCAGTGATCGTGGCCATACCCCCTCGACGGTCAATGGTGTGCCATGCGGTAATGCCACTCAATAACGCTGCACGCTGGTCCTCATCGAATACCTCCAGGATGTCCGGTAAACCAACGCTATCGGCAAAGCGAAGAGGCAATACCAGCGTGTCCGGCGTCTCGATCTGGCTAAAACGCACTAGGTGTTTTTGCAGGGCGAACAAATCCAGCGGACTTTGAATGAAGGTAAGCATCGGCTTGCCGCCGGTTCTGGCAAGAAGATTGGTGAGCATGCGCGTACGGTTATCATGGTCAACGATCACCAAGAACGGCGCGCATTCTTCCAGCGCTTCAAGCCGAGACGCGGTATAAAGCGAACGCACATAATGCGTCTTGACGGCCTGACTTTGTTGCCACAACAACGCACTGCCCCAGGCATCGTCAAACGCGCAGTCAATCAGGGCGTAGGTATGCAGCGGCGACTCGGCCTGCTCCCTGCGCGCTTGTTCGATTGCGTTCAGTGCCGCATCCAGCAGCTCTGGCAGATTGTCTTGGTGAGGGTCAACGCCGAAGAACATGGTGATTCCTTTGGATGAAATGAATCGAGTCTCAAATATTCGGTACCGAGGTCTTCGCACGGGCTCGCAAGGCTTCTTTCAAGCACTCCTTACACACACTCTTAGGCAATTGCGGCAAGGCCGGAGGCAAGGAAGCAGGGCCTGGTCGTCCATGACTACCCGCTTTCACAACGCTTGCGCCGGGCGTGCCGTCTTCGATGCCGGAGGCGTTGATGCGGATATAGGAACCGCCGCATTTGAGCAACAGTTCGTCTTTGGCCTCGACGGTGACACGCCCGTTGGCGCTGGTGATGAACATGTTGCGGTCGGAGATGATGTTGATGTCGTCGCTTTGCGCCTGGATCTCGACTTTGCCCTTGGCGGCAAACAACTTCATACCGAGTTTTTGCGCAAACAGCGAGACTGCTTCACCAGCTGCCGCCGTAAATCGCTTCATGACGCTGATGTCGGCATTGCCGCCGGCAGTCGCAATGAAATGCTCTTGCGCCGCCAATTGCAAATGGGAACCGGAAGTCAGCGCAATACCGGCTGGTGCGCTGGCCAGGATGCCTGCTCTTTTGAGAGAGAGGAGCGTGTCGTTGAGCAACGCACGTTGCTGTTCACAGTCGGCCGCGAGGGCCTGCGCCGCGTTTGCTGATTCTGCCAGGGATTGCGTTTGCTGCAAGGCCTGTTCGAGCAAGGTTTGTGCGGCCTGCATGTCCAACTGTTTACCTTGCGCTCCTGGCTGTGCATCTGCATTGATGAACACGCCTTTACCGCCCCGGATCGCCGCGTGCGCATCGGTGCGCAATTCAACACCTTGTCCACGCTCCTTGCGCTGGCTGTCCACCAGATGCCCCAGATTGAGCTGGCTTTTACCGGAATGCTCGGTGCTGAGCTTGATGTGTTCCTGCCCCTTCCAGTCTTCCATGCGCAGCTTGTTGTTGCTCTGCGTGCGGATGACGTTGCGGCTCAGCCAGCGGTTCTCGGTGGTGATGTGATCCGGGTGACGGCTGTTGTGGTGCAGGTGGGCGATGTAGGGTTTGTTCGGATTACCGTCCATGAAGGCAATCGCCGCTTCCGTGCCGTCGATGATCGGGAAGTGGAAACCCGTTTCGTTGGCGCCGGCAAATGGTTTCGCCAGACGCAACGGGGCGCTCACCTCCGCGCCATCCTGACCAACCAAGGTGTAGAACGCCGTCAGCAAGCAAAAGTCATTGCCGATCTTTTGGGGCTGGAGCAGGTCTCCATTCAGCAGAAGTTCTCTGGTTTGCGTGGTTGGACATCTGCCCAACGCGCTCTGCTGGATCAAAAATTTGGCAAGCCTGATTCACCGCCGCCCGAAGACATCACAACTTTCCACATTCCCGACGAAAAAAAGCCAACCCAGTACAAAACTATTTACAAATCTGAGCCGTGGAACGCCATTCTGAAGCTCAGTAATATCCCGCAGCGTTGCATCTTGGACCGCGGACACATGCTGGAAAGTTCGGCAGAGGAAACCTTGATCGCTATCAAGGAAAACGAGGGGTGGGTAGTGATTCCTGGTGCGAAGGCACCTGAAGGAAGACCTGCTTTTAAGGTTCTCCGGATGACCCCTTTACCGGCCCCGCGTATTGCAGCATTGGATGATTGTGCAGATATTCCAGACGGGATTACCGCGTTGTTCGCCAGGCAAGGGATACAAGTTTCTGCCTTCAATGATGTTGACTCGCTGTTGGAAGTCGTACGTGTGCAGCCATTTGAAGCTTATATTCTGGATTGGAGCATCGATACGGATGTGACGTCCGAACCGGCAATTGAATATATTCGGGAGGCTCAACAGTCAAATGTGCCCATCACCATTCTGACCGGCGAGTTGCGAACTCAGCAAACCGTCGGCTCTGATATCGCTCGCATGGTAGAACGCTACAAAGTCTCTGTTGTCGAAAAACCCGCCATCCTGGACATTCTCGTCAAGACCTTTTACAACATTCTCTTTCATATTCCTGGGCGAAACTAGCGTCAATTTATCAACCTCCAGGCCAGACATTCTTTTTATTCGATGCCTAGCTTCAACAATGCGATTGTGCGATTTCGATCCGGCGCCGGGGAGTAATATCCTTTAAAACGTCACGCCCGAAATCAGGATGATGTTGGCGTAAGGAGTGAACTCGCCGGTGCGTATCACTGCACGCGCCTGCTGCGTGCGGCGTTTGAATTCCTCATGCGGCAAGGTCTGCTTGCCGGCCAGGCCGAGCAGCCCGACTTGCTGCGCCAGTTGCGGGCTGCGCTGAGCCAGTTCGTCGGCCAGCACATGATGTTCGACGTGCATTTCGGCCAGCACGGTTTGCAGCGTATCCATGAAGCCGGGGACGCCGCGCGTCAGCGCCAGGTCGATCAGTGGCACGCCGGGAGGAACCGGCAGGCCGGCATCGCCGATGACGATGCTGTCGCCGTGGCCGAGCGAGGCGATCAGTTGCGACAGCGCGATGTTGAGCAGCGGTGTTTTCTTCATGTCGGTTCTCCTTGCTCAGTCTGCCACTTCCCGGCGGGAAGGAATGGATGTTTGCGCGCCCACGCGTGCCACGCTGATGGCTGCCGCACGCTGGCCCAGTGCGATGGCCTCGGCTTCGCTGCGGCCTTCCGCCAGCGCGGCGACAAAACCGCCGATGAAGGTGTCGCCGGCGGCGGTGGTGTCGACCGCCTTGACCGCTTGCGCGTCGACATGTTCGGAGCCGGATTCCAGCGCCGCATAGACACCTTTGTCTCCCAGCGTGACCAGCACGTTGGTCGAGCCGGCCGCACGCAACTTGCTGATCACTGCGGCGATCTGTTCGTCATTGTCAATTCCGCTGGCGGGCATGCCGGCCAGCATCGCAGCTTCGATTTCATTGGGCACCAGGTAATCGATTTGTCCCAGTAATTCGGTCGGCAAGGCTTGTGCTGGAGCCGGATTGAGCACCACGGTCTTGCCCAGCGCATGCGCCAGCCGGATGGCGTGGATCACGGTCGGCAGCGGCGACTCCAGTTGCAGCACGACGATGCGCGCCTGTTCGATCAGGCCGCGTGCGGCGTCGATGTGGGCCGGGCTGAGTTCGGCGTTGGCACCGGAAGCCAGCACGATGCTGTTCTGGCCGTTGTCGTCGACCAGGATGGAGGCGATGCCGGACGCCGTGCCTGCAATCGTCGTGACATGGCTGTCGTCGATGCCGTCTTTGCGCAGCGCGGCGCGCAACTCGGCGCCGAAGGCGTCGTCGCCCAGGCAGGCCACCATCGCGACCTTGACGTCGTCTGCGCTCAGGCGTGCACAGGCCACCGCCTGGTTGGCACCCTTGCCGCCGGGGATGGTGCGGAACTGGCCGCCGGTGATGGTTTCTCCCGGGAGCGGCATGCGCGGCACGCGCAAGACCAGATCCATGTTGATGCTGCCGATGATGACTATCATGTGTTTCCGACCGGTTGATGAATGGTGTTGTTGAATGGATGCCGTTGTGCCGCCATGCGCTTACGTTGCCGAACGTACGGTCGAACCGCGCACATGCAATTGCGGCGTGATGGTCTGGCGCTGCACCGGGCGCGTCGGATCGGCAATGCGTTCGAGCAGGCATTGCGCAGTCAGCTGGCCTAGCGTGCGCGTGTTCTGCGACACGCTGGTCAGCGGCGGGTGGACGAAGCTGGCCAGGTCGATGTCATCGAAGCCGATTACCGACAAGGCGTCCGGCACGTCGATGCCGCGCTCGGCGGCGGCACGCAGCGCGCCGATCGCCATCAGGTCATTGCAGCAGAAAATGGCGTCTGGCGCTTGCGCGCCGGAGAGCAGCGCACGCGCTGCGGCATAACCGCCGGCGCTGGTGAAGTCTGCGTAAGCCAGCTGATCCGGCGCGATGGCGATGCCGGCGGTTTGCAGTTTGCGGCGCAAACCGGCGATGCGTTCCGAGGAAATGTCCAGGCTTTCGGGACCGCCGATGCAGGCGATGCGACGGCGTCCCAGCGCCAGCAAATGCTCCGCTGCCAGCGCGCCGCCGGCGGCGTTGTCGACCGCCACCAGGTCGATCGCCATGTCTTTCGGCGCGCGGTCGAGCAACACGGTCGGCACTTTCATCTTGCGCAGCAGTTCGCCGTCGGTCTGCGCCAGCGTCGCCACGATCAGGCCGTCGCAGCGCTTGGTCAGCAGCACGTTGAGATAGTCGCGCTGCTTGTCGGGATCGTCGTCGGAGTTGCACAGGATCACGCTGTAGCCGGCCTGGTAGCAGCTGTCTTCAATCCCGCGCGCCACTTCCGAAAAATACGGATTGGTGTTGTTCGGGATGATCAGGCCGATACTGCCGGTGGCGTTGCTGCGCAGCGAGCGCGCCAATGCGCTGGGTACGTAGGCCAGCGCCTCGACTGCCACCAGCACGCGGTCGCGCGCCTCGGCGCTGACCGGGCGGGTCTTGTTCAGCACGTGCGACACGGTGGTGTACGAAACACCTGCGTGGCGCGCTACGTCCTTGATGGTTGCCATGTTTTTCTTGTCGCTGAATGTATGTTGTCCGGTACGGCCTGGCGGGTATCAATGCATGTCAATGCGTGTCAATGCGTGTCAATGCGTGTCAATGCGTGTCAATGCGTGTCAATGCGTGTCAATGCGTGTTGCGTTCGCCGCGGCGGCGATAGGTGTCGAGCACGACGGCAGCGACGATCACCAGGCCGGTGATGATGCGCTTCATCGGTTCGGACACGCCGATCTGCGCCAGCCCGGCTTCCAGTACCGAGATGATCAGCACGCCGATGAAGGTGCTGATGACCGAGCCGCGTCCGCCCATCAGGCTGGTGCCGCCGATCACGACCGCCGCGATCACCTGCAGCTCCATGCCGACGCCGCCGTTGGGATCGGCCGCTTCCAGGCGCGACACCTGGAACAGTGCACCGACGCCGGCCAGCAAGCCCATCAGTGCGAACACCAGGATCTTGCTCGGACGCGGATCGATACCGGCCAGGCGCACCGCTTCTTCGTTGGTGCCGATGCCGATCCAGTGGCGTCCGAGCACCGTGCGCGTCAGCACCAGGTGGCCGATGACGACGACTGCAATCGACGCGATGAAGGCCGGCGACAGGCCGAGGAAAATCGGCGAGCTGATGCCGTCGACCGCGCTGCCGATGTATTCGGTGCGGGAATTGGTGACCTGGTAGGCCATGCCGCGCGCCATTTCCAGCACGCCCAGCGAAACGATGAAGGAGGGAATGCGCCAGCCGACCGAGATCAGGCCGGTCAGCATGCCGCACAAACTGGCGACGAGGATGCCGAGCAGGCCGGCGGCAAACAGCGGCCAGCCCCAGCGCACCATCGCCATCGACAGGATCGATGCGGCCAGCGCCATCACCGATCCGACCGACAGATCGATGCCGCCGACGATCAGGACGAAGGTCATGCCGACCGCCATCACGACCAGCGTCGGGATGTCGTTGGAGAGCGTGCTGAACGTGCCCAGCGTGAGGAAGTTCTCGCTCAGGAAGGAGAACAGCACGCACATGGCGAGCAGGGCGCCGATCAGGCCGAGGTAGTTCTTGACAGCGGACAGGCCGTAGACGGAAAAGGTGCGGTTGGGATGGGTCATGATCTCGGCTTATTGTGCGTGTGTGTTGGTGTCGTCATGGTCAGGCGGTTTGTTCCGCGGTAGCGGACGGCGAATTCATGTAGCCGCTGAACGCCGCGGCGAGAATCGCTTCCTGGCTCCATTGGCCGCGTTCGAAGGTATCGACCAGTTTGCCTGCGCTCATCACTGCAATGCGGTCGCAGATCAGCATCAGTTCGCGCAGGTCGCTGGAGACGATCAGCAGGCCCTTGCCCTGGCGCGACAGATCGGCCATCAGTTTGTAGATGTCGAATTTGGCGCCGATGTCGATGCCGCGCGTCGGTTCGTCGAACAGCATGATCGGGCAATCGCGGTAGAGCCAGCGTGCGATGACGACTTTCTGCTGGTTGCCGCCGGACAGTTCACCGGCTGCTTGCGAGCCGTCGCGCGAGCGGATGCGCAGGCGCTTGATGTAGTCGCCGGCGACGGTCGCTTCGGCGTCGCCGTCAAGAAGTCCCATCTTGCTGACATCGCCGAGTTTTGCCAGCGTGGTGTTGACGGCGATCGACTGCGGCAGCAGCAGGCCCTGGCTCTTGCGGTCTTCGGTGATCATGGCGATGCCGGCGGCGATCGCCTGTTTCGGCGAGCGGATATCGGCCGCTTCAGCCTGGTCGCCGATGAAGACTTCGCCCTGATCGGCGCGGTCGGCGCCGAAGACCAGGCGCAGCAGTTCGGTGCGCCCCGAGCCGATCAGGCCGGCGATGCCGAGGATTTCTCCGGCGCGCAAGTCGAACGAAGCCGGCGCCACGGCGTTGCCGCGGCCCAGATTGCGCACGCGCAGCAGCGGTGCGCCGATCTCGCGATGGCCGAGATCAAGTTCGGCTTCGGCGGCGCGGCCGACCATCAGTTGCACCAGTGCGTCGCTGCTGTAGCCGTCGATCATGTCGTCGCAGACCAGTTTGCCGTCGCGCAGCACGGCGATGCGGTCGGCGACCTGTTTCAATTCTTCCAGGCGGTGCGAGATGTAGATGATCGCCACGCCTTCCGATTGCAGCCGCGCGATCTGCGCGAACAGCAATTCCACTTCGCGGCTGGTCAGCATCGCGGTGGGTTCGTCCAGCACCAGCAGGCGGCAGCTGCCGATCAGGTTGCGCGCGATCTCCACCATTTGCTGATGGCCGACGCCGAGTTCGCCGACCGGCGTCCACGGATCGATGTCGGTCAGGCCGACCGCTGCCATTTGCGCTTGCGCCAGTGCGGCCAGTTTCGGCTTGTCGATCCAGCCGAAGCGTTGCGGCAACTGGTTCAGGAACAGGTTTTCGGCGATGCTCAGCGTTGGGATCAGATTCAGTTCCTGCATCACCATGCGGATGCCGAGCTGTTCGGCCTCGGTGCGCGAGCGTGGCTGGTACGGCTGGCCGTCGAGCCGCATGGCGCCGGTGGTGGATTGCACCAGGCCGCAGACGATTTTCGACAGCGTGCTTTTGCCGGCGCCGTTTTCGCCGGTCAGCGCGAGGATCTGGCCCGGACGGATTTCCAGCGAGACCTCGGCGAGCACCGGTTCGATGTAGGTCTTGCCGATGCCGCTGAGCGACAGCAAAGCCGGGGATGATGGATTGGACATGCAGTCTCCACCGTAAAGGTGTGGTTCAGGAATTCGGTGTTGCTTGATTGCGGTGTGGGCCGGTGTGGGCAGAACGCACACGCTGCACGCGCGTCCCGCCCGGTATTTCTCTATGGCTTACTTGCTGTCCTTGGTCACCAGCTGGACCTTGGTTTCAACCGCGCCGCTCAGGCTGCTTTGCGGCTTTTTCTCGGCCAGTGCTTTCAGGACCGTTTCGATGCCGAACACGGCTTGCTGCGAAGCGAACTGATCGGCGGTCGCCAGTACGCGGCCGTCCTTGAGCATCGGCTTGATGGCGTTGATGTTGTCGTAGCCGACCACCAGCACCTTGCCGGTCTTGCCGGCAGCCTTGACTGCGGCCACCGCACCCAGCGCCATGTTGTCGTTGCCGGCCAGGATCGCCTTGATGTCAGGATTGGCGTTCAGCATCGAAGCGGCGACCTTGTTGCCCGGATCGATTTCCCATTGGCCCGATTGTACCGACACCACCTTGGCGCCGGCTGCACCCATGGCGTCCTGGAAGCCCAGCGTGCGTTGCTGTGCATTGAAGGTGGTCGAGACGCCTTCGATGATCGCGACCTTGTCGCCGCTCTTGATCTGCTTGGCCAGGAAGTCGCCGACCAGCTTGGCGCCCTTGCGGTTGTCCGGGCCGACGAA
>JGI25154J39366_1000244_pt1 | contig 35477 bp, 28 predicted proteins | sample AraplaL_Col_mTSA_FD_39366 | JGI IMG/M metagenome (IMG submission 39366) | reverse complement strand
ATTTCCTAGCGTAATTTCCATTCCCGCTGCCTATTTGATTTAACAGCTACCGACACAAAATCCTGTGACACTAACTCTCCGCGATGGACCGCTACTGGCCGATTGCGGACGGAAAGGCAATTACCCTCGGAGGCTACTTTGTCCGCTCAACGTTTTTCAAAACATCAAAAACCGAATTCCATTTCGGCTCGTCATGCAATGAAATCTTGATGGAGATAGGTGGCAACGAATCCAAATACTCTTTTAGCGCTGAACTATGGTTTGAAAAATTTCTGACGTAATAATAAATGGTCCGCCCTCCATTGCCTGTGCGGCTCATTGCGTAAATTCCATCTTGTCCGAGAATTTTGTCGAATGCCGCATAGAGAATTCTCCCGCGTGCAATTTCCGGATCAGTAGGCAATCCATTTGGAAGCGATTCAAAGCCCCATGCGATGCTTAACAACTGGGAATAATTAGCGCGGACGTCTTGGGACGGTAGAGATTTCAACACGGTGATTACCTCATCGCTGCCGAGTCCGTGCTGTTTGAGTACTAGCCAGTCTTGGCGTTTCTCTGGAAATTCCATGGCAGTGGATGATGAGGCGCACATTGCCGATAAGAAAAATAGAGCAAGACCAAATGCCGCACTTGTGCGATTTTCTGTGACATTTTTTAGTTTTCTCGCAATACTCATATTCAATTCAATGGCTCCTTCTGGTAACAACGACCGTTATTGGCCGGTTGCGGACATGCAAGATATCAGAACGCCAGAAAATAATGAGTGGCAGATTACGTCAAAATAGGGCTCTCTCCAAGCCTCTTCAAAACGAAATTTCCGCGTTCAGCCACTGGCGACGAGTTATCTTCGGCAAAGCGACGAGCTAAAGCAAGGGCGGGGATTCCGGGTGTATTCATTTCCCTGACGAGTGCCTCAGAGGCAACACATCTCACGATTGAAGAACGGTCTGACGCGGCTGCGTTCAAAACGTCCAACAATACAGGGGCAATCCTCAGCGGCCTTGCTCCATGGATTTTTTCCACTCGACCTTCGCAGTACCTTACATCCGTCCATCTCCAACGAGACCCCTCAATCCATGTTGCCTCTCGGAGTAGTAGCACTCTATAGGCCTTCGCACGTACTGCAGGTTGAACTGCGCGCATAGCAATTTCCGTCAAATGCTCATCTAGAGTGGACATTCTTAAAATTTGAGCAAAGACCTGGGGCATTGGTCCCATTGGAGATGAAATCACTCGATCTATAAGCTCGAGAGCAACTCCTTTAATGGCGATGAGATCTAGGATCGTTTGACTGTCAGGCTCATCCATACGCCCCCAAGAAGACCACGTCGGGAGTAAGGCACATATTGCATCGGCTACATGTTTCGGGTTGGTCGCCCTGGCAATTTCCGGAACAGTCTCTCGGGCGGCGCTTCTGACTTGCGCAACCCAGTCGTTTAGGCGCCGAGCAGCCAAGGCGAAGAAGAAGCCATTGGGTGCGGCCGCTCTTAGTGTGCGCAAAGTGCGCTCGCGGGTATAGCCGTCAGCATCGAGCAAGTCAATCCAACTCAGAATTCGGGTACGCTCTACGCTCTTTTCTGAAGGTGAAAAAAGCGACCACCACTTGGTCTTTTTAGGAGTTACAAGCGTATGTTTTACGAATGAGAGTTCGCGACGGATCACGTGTTCCCAGCGAGCCATGTTTGACGGCGGCAAGAGGGATGTCAGGCGAACGAGTTCAGCCATGAGGGCGATTCGCTCGTTAGCTAGGGTTGACGAGGCAGCGAAAGCTCTGATTCCAATCCGCAACTCCTCTTCGATAAGCGAATATTCTCTATCGAGGGTCAAGTGTGTTTTTCCTTGTTTGAAGAAATATGGCCTTGGAAGTAACTCATTGGAGACGCCTGCTATTGGCCGATTGCGGACTATATCTGTCTCATTGAGGTGCGCGAATGTGCCGGAAAGATGCGGCCGGCACGGCGCGCAAACTTTATTTTCCGACTCGTTGAAGTGGACCGAAGCATTGGTTCAACGATGCATCCCCGCAGATAAGCAATTTGTCTCGTGTCGCATTGAGTATCAAATAATTCGTCACCTCATCTCCTACAGGTGTTCCGCCTGCGGCACCATCGCAACCAGTCTGGCCATTGCTTTTTGTCACAACGTCGGTCATGCGATAAAAGCCATTCTGGTCTGGCTTGTCGCTAAGGGTAAAGCGGTTCTCTGAAATTTCAGCGCCGCTCGTCACCTGCGCGGTATTGTCGGACTTGAAGTGATATATCTCTGTGCAGCTATTGCGTTCGAATGTCCAGGCCCACCGCCCATGTATAGGATGTTGAATCGAAAAATCAGCATAGGTGGTAGGTGCTGCAAAGACGAGGATCAGGGTAGCGAGGGCTTTTTTCATTTCTTGTTCTTGCTAATGCGATGAGAGGGGAAATTATTATATCGAACAGGATTGGTTACGCTGTAGCACCTGATTTCGATGTCCGATCCTGGCCGATTGCGGACTTTGGCAGTCAACCGACTCGAAACTGTATTAGAATTTTTCGAGCTCTTTTTCTAAGAGTCTGTGGACGCTGAAGAAAAAAGCCCCGCTCAATTTTCGGGGCTTTTGATTTCTAGAATCTTCAAAAGTGACAAATCCGGCCGGCACCTTCAATTAAAACCTGCCGTCGTCTATTTGAAGTCGTAAGTCGTGTATAGCTGACCTGCCAGGCTTCCATACTGCAAAGTAACAGAGAGTCCTACGTTTGCGGGCAAATCAATTGGGTAAGGTAGCACTATCGTGGGTGATACTCCTGTCCACGAAACTAGGAACAAAATAGTTCTAGAGGTTCCATCTGGATAGTTTGCATTGACGAACATCTGACTCCCCGCCGTTGCACTTCCTGACAATGTCCGAATTGTTGCGCCATAAACGTTACTTGATGCAGGAAATATTACTGTTGTCGCATTTGTTGGGACAACTTGCCCAAAGTAGCGTGCTCCAATCGGCTCAGCGCTAACTTGAGAGCAAAAAATGAATAAACCGGCAAGGACTGCCGAAAAGAATCGAACTTGTATCATCATGGTCCCTTCTTTGAAATGTAGAGCCGCTCTCAATAGACGGCAACGTACGATAGCAGTCGAGGGCACACCTACGTAGAATTATGCAGGGACTATAGCAGCGAGCAGGCATGTGCAAATCTTGGTACAGAAAAGCCCGTTTGCGACATCTTTTTGTCTCTGCCGGACATCCGTCCCTGGCCGATAGCAGACTCCCATCGTCGTTTTGATGCTAATGCGGTCGAGCTCTTTCTAAGAAGGCTCGACAAGCGCATCACTGCATTCCGCGGCCTTGGTTCAGCCCGAGGGGTCGTTCCCAAAGTAGGGCGGTTTTGGATGCACATCGACAAGCGGATGAAATTGCGCGTCCCGCGATGCGAGCTTCTTACAAGATAGTGCGCGGGATGAGGCTTGCCTTGGCAGACAAGTTGGAAGCGGGAAAGAAATTATTGTCGACGTCCAGCCATGGCGGATGTTCTGCATACATGTCTGCGACGAGTTGCTTGATGGCGGCGATGTACCAGGCGTTGTCGTTGATCCGATGCGTCAGGATGATGGGCGAAGTGGCGCCGGGGTCGTCGATCAGGCGGTAGTCCAAGTCGTTGCGCAGGCGCGCGGAGGCCGGTATCAGGCAGAGCCCGGATTCGGCGGCGACCAGGCCCAGGGCGGTCTGGATTTCGCGCACCTCATGCACCTCGGATGGATGTATGGCCTGGTCGTTGAGAAGGCTCAGGATGTGGTCGGCAAAGCTAGGACGCGGTTCCTTGGGGAAGACGATGAGCTTCTGGCCATCGAGCTCCTTCAAACCGATGCGCTTGTCGTCGACGGCCAGCGGCGAGCTGGGCGGCATGGCCAGCACCAGCTTCTCCTCGCGCAGCACCGTGCGCTCCACGGTGGCGTCGTTGCTGCGGATGCGTCCGAAGCCGACGTCGATGCGGCCCGATTTCAGCGCGGCGAATTGCTGCATCGAGGTCAGTTCCACGAGTTGTATGTCCACGTCGGGGTAGTGTTGGCGCAGCTTGCGCACCAGCATGGGCAGGCCTCCATACAAGGTAGAGGCGACAAAGCCGATGGACAAGGTTTGCCGTTGGTTCAGGCCGATCTGCTGGGTGGCGGTCTTGAGCTGGTCGAGCCGGTTGATGATCTGCAGCGCCTGTTCATAGAATACGCGCCCGGCCTCGGTCAGCCGCAAAGGTCGACTGTTGCGCAGGATGAGCTGCACACCCAATTCCTCTTCGAGCAACTGTATCTGGCGGCTCAGCGGCGGCTGGGCGATGTGAAGTTGCTCGGACGCGCGCGTGAAGTTACGCGTGTTGGCGACGGCGACGAAGTATTTGAGCTGGCGGATATCCATGGCGAAAAACCATATCTTGTCTGAATTTATGGTCTGTAATTCATTGATTTTTATGACATTAATCATAAACTATATTTATAAGGTATGAAACTAGATTAATTTGGTGTTGGATGGAGTGTGGGTTCGTGTTGTTCAATCATGTCCATGGAACACACACAACACTTTCAATCTTCTGCGGCGTCGGCGGTCATCGAGCGAGTGGAGACTTTCCTGGTCGATTTGCCGACGATTCGTCCCCATCAATTGTCCATGGCCACGATGAATGGCCAGACGCTGATGCTCTTGCGTCTGTACTGTTCAGACGGCACCGTGGGCATGGGCGAGGGGACGACTATCGGTGGGCTGGCCTATGGCGCGGAGTCGCCCGAGGGCATGAAGCTGGCCGTCGATACCTATTTCACGCCGCTGCTGCTGGGCGCGGACGCCAGCCACGTGCCGGCCATCATGGCCCGGCTCAACAAGGCCATTCACGACAATCGTTTCGCCAAGTGCGCGGTGGAAACGGCGCTGTTCGATGCATTGGGCCAGCGCACGGGCCTGCCCGTGTCCCAACTGCTGGGCGGGCGCGTGCGCGACAGCCTGCCGGTGGCGTGGACGCTGGCTTCGGGCGACACCGCCAGGGACATCGACGAGGCCGAGCGCATGCTGGCCCAGCGCCGCCACAACATCTTCAAGCTCAAGATCGGCCGCCGCGCCGTGGCCGCCGACGTGGCCCACGTCGCGGCCGTCAAGAAAGCGCTGGGCGATCGCGGCGCCGTGCGGGTCGATGTGAACATGGCCTGGAGCGAGCTGGAAGCGCAGCGCGGTTTGGCCGGCCTGGTCGATGCGGGCTGCGAACTGGTCGAGCAGCCCGTGGCGTCGGTCGATGCGCTGACGCGCCTGAAGGGCCGCTTTGCGATTGCGGTGATGGCCGACGAATCGCTGACCGGTCCGTCCTCAGCCTTTGCGCTGGCCCGTGTGGCGGGTGTCGATGTATTCGCGATCAAGACCGAGCAGTCCGGGGGACTGCGGGCCGCGCAGCAGGTGGCGGCGATCGCCGACGCGGCCGGCATCGAGCTCTATGGCGGAACCATGCTGGAAGGGGCGATAGGCACGATTGCCTCGGCCCATGCATTCTCGACCTTCCGTGATTTGCAATGGGGTACCGAGCTGTTCGGCCCATTGTTGCTGACCGAGGAAATTCTGGTCCAGCCGCTGCAATATCGAAATTTCCACCTCGTCTTGCCTACGGCGCCGGGATTGGGTATTGCGCTGGACGAAGACCGCGTCCAATTCTTCCGTCGTGACAAGAAACAGGGTGCGACCGTCATGGTGGCCCGAACTGTCGAGGTCGCAAGCTGACCCATCGTTTTTCCTTCCCAATAATTCCAAAGGAGACAAGCATGTCCGTTAATATTTTCAACAGCACCGAAGTACAGGATTTCCTGCGTCTGGCCAGCGGCCTGGGCCAGAGCGGCGGCAGTCCGCGCACCAAGCAGATTGTTCACCGCATCCTGTCCGATTTGTTCAAGACGATCGAGGATCTGAACATCACTTCCGATGAATACTGGGCCGGCGTGGCCTATGTGAATCGGCTCGGTGCCAGCGGCGAGGCGGGTCTGCTTTCGCCAGGCCTGGGACTGGACCGCTTTCTGGACATGCGCATGGATGCCGAGGATGCGGCGCGGGGGGTGACGAACGCTACCCCGCGCACCATCGAAGGCCCGTTGTACGTGGAAGGTGCCCCGGTGGAGCAAGGCTTTGCGCGCCTGGACGACGGCAGCGACAAGGCAGGCCAGACCCTGATCATGCACGGTACGGTCCATGGTGCGGACGGCAGGCCTCTGGCGGGGGCCAGGGTCGAGGTCTGGCATGCCAATACCAAGGGCTTTTATTCGCACTTCGATCCTACAGGAGAGCAAAAGCCGTTCAACATGCGCCGTACCATCGTCACCGATGCGCAGGGCCGCTACAAGTTCCGGAGTATCGTGCCCGTCGGTTACGGCTGTCCACCCGACGGTCCGACGCAAGCACTGCTCGACGCGTTGGGCCGCCACGGCAACCGTCCGGCCCACATCCACTTCTTCGTCACGGCCGACGGCCATCGCAAGCTGACCACGCAGATCAACATCGACGGCGATCCGCTGGTGTATGACGACTTCGCGTACGCCACTCGGGAAGGGCTGGTGCCGCCGCTGGTGGAGCGCAGCGACGACGCCAGCATCAACGCTGAGGGTTTGAACGGCCCGTTCGTTGAGATCGTCTTCGACATGAGGCTCAGTGCATTGGTGGATGGCGTCGACAACCAGATTGTCGAGCGCCCACGCCTGGCCGCCTGAGCAGCCACCGATTCCTTCCCCGCCGAGAGAAATCCGCAATAGCACATTGCGGGGGGCGGGTTGCACCCTGGAGAGATTTCACCATGAGCACGATTGCCAATGTTGACAAGTACGACGATGTCGAGAAGCTGCTGGACACCGCTTTGAAGGACGACAAGGAAGCCGGTATTTTCCGCTGCCGCCGCGACATCTTCACCAACCCGGATCTGTTCGAGCTGGAGATGAAACATCTCTTCGAATCGAACTGGGTCTATCTGGCGCACGAGAGCCAGATCCCGGACAACAACGACTACTACACCACCTGGATCGGCCGCCAGCCCGTCGTGGTCACGCGCGACAAGGCGGGGGAATTGCACGCGGTCGTCAATGCCTGCGCGCACAAGGGCGCCATGCTGTGCCGTCGCAAACATGGCAACAAGAGCAGCTTCACCTGTCCGTTCCACGGCTGGACGTTCAGCAACAATGGCAAGCTGCTCAAGGTCAAGGATGAGAAGAACACCGAATACCCGGTGTCCTTCAACACGCACGGTTCGCACGACCTGAGCAAAGTAGCGCGCTTTCAGAGCTACCGTGGGTTCCTTTTCGGCAGCCTCAACGCCGACGTGCAGCCGCTGGAAGAATACCTTGGCGAGACGCGCGTCATCATCGACCAGATCGTTGACCAGGCGCCCAATGGCTTGGAGGTGCTGCGCGGCAGCTCCAGTTACCTCTACGACGGCAACTGGAAGATGCAGATGGAAAACGGCTGCGATGGCTACCACGTCAGCACCGTGCACTGGAATTACGCGGCCACCATGGGCCGGCGCAAGGAGGGCGGCACTAAAGCCACCGATGCCAACAATTGGAGCAAGGCCGTGGCCGGCGTGTACGGTTTCGAAAATGGCCACATCCTTTTGTGGACCAATACGCTGAACCCGGAAGTGCGCCCGATCTGGAACCAGCGTGAAGAACTTGCCCGACGCGTGGGGCAGGAGCGCGCCGATGTCATCGTCGGCCAGACCCGCAACCTGTGCCTGTACCCGAACGTGTTCCTGATGGATCAGTTCGGCACGCAGATCCGTGTCGCGCGCCCCATCAGCGTGGACAAAACCGAGATCAGCATTTTCTGCTTCGGCCCCAAGGGGGAAAGCGCAGAGGATCGCACGACGCGTATCCGCCAGTACGAGGACTTCTTCAACGTCTCCGGCATGGGGACGGCGGACGACCTGGAAGAATTCCGCGCCTGCCAGGCCGGTTATGCGGGCTCTGCCGTGCGCTGGAACGACCTCAGCCGTGGTGCGCCGCTGTGGATCGACGGCCCCGATGAAAACGCCAGGAAGATGGGCATGAAGCCCCTGCTCAGCGGCGAGCGCAGCGAAGATGAAGGCTTGTTCGTGTGCCAGCACCACTATTGGACGCAGGAGATGCGCAAGGCCTTACGGCAAGAGCGCGAAGGAGTGCAGCCATGAGCGTAGCGACCGCAGTTGATCATGGCGCGATCTGCGCTTTTCTCTACCGCGAGGCACGCCATCTGGATGAGCGTGAATGGGAGCCGTGGCTGGAGATGTATGCAGCGGACGTCGAATACTGGATGCCGGCCTGGGACGATGACGACCAGCTCACCGAAGACCCGCAGAGCGAGATATCGCTGATCTACTACGCCAACCGCAACGGACTGGAAGACCGGATTTTCCGCATCAGGACGGAACGATCCAGCGCCTCCATGCCGGAGCCGCGCACCAACCACATGATCACCAATGTGGAAGTGCTGGCCGAGCGCGGCGACGCGGTCGAGGTGCGATACAACTTCCACACGCTTTGCCATCGATACAAACTGACCGACCATTTCTTCGGGACGGTCTTTGCCACCTTGCGCAAGGTGGAAGGCGGCTTTCTGATCGCCCGCAAAAAGATCGTCCTGAAGAACGACTACATCCGCCAGGTCATCGATGTTTATCACATCTGACCGGCAGGGAGACACAAGATGAACAGTTATCGCATCGCCTTGAATTTCGAGGACGGGGTCACCCGCTTCGTGGATTGCGGCGCCAACGAAAAAGTGCTGGACGCCGCGTTCCGCAACCGCATCAACCTGCCCATGGATTGCTCCGATGGCGTGTGCGGGACCTGTAAATGTCGCGCCGAAAGCGGCGCCTACGACATGGGGGACGATTACATCGAGGATGCCCTGAGCGGCGACGAAGCCGCCGATGGACTGGTGCTGACCTGCCAGATGGTGCCCCGATCCGACTGCGTTATCGCCGTGCCCGTGCCTTCGACGGCGTGCAAGACCGGCACTGCCCAGTTCAGCGGCACGGTCGCGGCCGTCGCGCCGTTCGGCGATGCCGCCTATGAACTGGAGCTCGACGTTGCCGGGGACGCGCCGGCCTTTTTGCCGGGCCAGTACGTCAACATCGGCGTGCCGGGCAGCGGACAGCATCGCTCCTACTCGTTCAGCTCGGCCTCGGGGGCGCGCCGCATGACGTTTCTGATCAAGCATGTGCCAGGCGGCCTGATGAGCGGCTGGCTGGCCGGCGCGGCACCAGGCGCCACGCTGGAGATGACCGGCCCGCTGGGCAGCTTCTACTTGCGCGTGGTCGCCAGGCCGCTGCTGTTCCTGGCCGGCGGCACGGGCCTGGCGCCCTTCCTCTCGATGCTGGAGGAACTGGCGCGGCAGGGCGCGAACCATCCCGTGCACATGATCTATGGCGTCACGCGCGACCAGGACCTGGTGCTGGTGGAACGCCTCCGGGAATATGCCCTGCGCGTGCCCTGCTTTACCTTCACCACTTGCGTGGCCGATCCCGGGACCGCCCACGAGCGCCAGGGTTATGTCACCCAGCACATGCCCGCGCAGGCGCTGCACGCAGGCAATGTGGATGTCTACCTGTGCGGCCCGCCGCCCATGGTGGAGGCGGTGCAAAAGCATTTCAAGACTGAGGGCATTACACCGGCGAGCTTTCACTACGAGAAGTTTGCCGCCAATCAAGCCACTGCACAGGCGGAGCGCACATGAAAAATCGCTTTGACGGCAAGGTCGTGGTCGTGACCGGCGCGGCCCAGGGCATAGGCCGTGGCGTTGCTCTGGGCGCTGCCGCTGAAGGCGGCAAGGTGTTGTTTGTCGATCGTGCCGATTTCGTCGCCGACGTGGCGGCCGAAGCGCGGGGGGGAAGGGCGGACGGAAGGGCGGCCGGTTTTGTGGCCGATCTCGAAACTTACGAAGGCGCGAGGTCCGCAATGGCGTTTGCGGTGGAAAAGTTCGGCGGCATCGATATTCTGGTTAACGGTGTCGGCGGCGCCATCCGCATGCGCCCGTATGCCGAGTTCGAACCGGAGCAGATCGATGCGGAAATCCGCCGTTCGTTGATGCCGACGCTGTATGCCTGCCATGCGGTGTTGCCGCACCTGTTGGCGCGCGGAAGCGGAACCATCGTCAACGTGTCGTCCAACGCCACGCGCGGCATACGCCGTGTGCCGTACTCGGCGGCCAAGGGCGGGGTCAATGCGCTCACGACGGCGCTTGCCATGGAGTACGCGGAGCACAACATCCGTGTCGTGGCGAGCGCGCCAGGCGGCACCAAGGCGCCGCCCCGGCGTATTCCGCGCAATGCCGCCGGCGACAGCGAGCAGGAAAAAATCTGGATGAACGAAGCCGTGCAGCAAGTCACCGGCTCCAGCTTCTTCAAGCGCTACGGCAGCCTCGACGAGCAAGTGGCTCCCATTTTATTTCTCGCCTCGGAGGAGGCCGGCTACATCACAGGCGTAGTGCTGCCTGTCGCCGGCGGGGACAACGGCTGAGCAGCAGGCGAAGCGTGTAAGGGCGTTCTCGCAACTATCCCGGTCGGTCAGAAACCGCCGGCCATGAACAATATCGCAGCGTTTTTTGCTGACAAACCGTGAACAGGAATTCCATGTGTGCTCGAAAAGCCATCATTCCGCCCGGAATGGAATCGGTGTACGAAAAGATCGGCTATGCCCCCGCACTGAAGGTCGGCAATACCGTCTACGTGTCCGGCCAGATCGGCCGCGATCTGTCGATGCAATTGGTCGAAGGCTGCGAAGCGCAGATGGTGCAAGCGTTCGACAACCTCCGGCTGGTGCTGGAGGCGGCCGGCGCATCGCTTGCGGACGTGGTCGACCTGACGAGCTTCCATACCGATATGCGTGATTTGCCCTTGTTCATGCAGGTACGCAACCGCTATTTCCGTTCGCACCCCTTGCCGGCGTGGACGGCGGTCGGTGCGCACATGCTCGGCGGCGCACCCGGCTGCATCGTGGAAATCAAAGCCATCGCGGAGCTGCAGACCAGCAACGAATAAAACAGCAAATAAAACAGCGAATAAAACGGAGGAGACAACTATGAAAACAATTGAAATCAACCAGATCATCGACAACGCCCGCTTCACCAAATTCCATTGGATGGTGATGTGCCTGTGTGCATTGCTGTTGATCTTCGACGGCTATGACCTGTTCATCTACGGCGCCGTGCTGCCCGTGTTGATGAAGCAATGGAGCCTGACGCCCGTGCAGGCCGGCGCGCTGGGCAGCTATGCGTTGTTCGGCATGATGTTCGGGGCCTTCATCTTCGGCCCGCTGGCCGATCGCGTGGGACGCAAGAAGGGCGTGGCCATCAGCTTCGTGCTGTTCAGCCTGTCCACCTTCTTGAGCGGTTTTGCCGCGACGCCTGCCGAGTTCGGCATCTGCCGCTTCATCGCGGGCCTGGGCTGCGGCGGGCTGATGCCCAATGCCGTGGCGCTGATGAACGAGTACGCGCCCAAGCGCCTGCGCACCACCCTGGTGGCCATCATGTTCAGCGGTTATTCGCTGGGCGGCGTGTTGTGCGCGGGCTTGGGCATCTACATGCTGCCGCGCTTCGGCTGGCAGTCCATGTTCTTCGCCGCCGCCGTGCCGCTGGTGCTGCTGCCCGTCATCCTGTGGAAGCTGCCCGAGTCCGTGGGTTTTCTGCTGCGTCAGGGGAAGCATGCCAAGACGCGCGAGTTGCTGGCCATGGTCGCGCCTGGCGTGCGGCTGGACGCGGATGCGCAACTGATCCAGGCCGATGTCAAGAGCGTTGGCGTGCCTGTGCTCGACTTGTTCAGGCAAGCGCGCGCCATGGGCACTTTCATGATCTGGCTGTCTTTCTTCTGTTGCCTGCTGATGGTGTACGCGCTGGGTTCCTGGCTGCCCAAGCTGATGGCCAATGCCGGCTACAGCCTTGGATCGAGCCTGTCGTTCCTGCTGATGCTGAATTTCGGCGGCGTGGTGGGCGCCATCGCCGGCGGCTGGCTGGGCGACCGCTTCAACCTGCCCAAGGTCGTAGTGAGCTTCTTCGCGCTGGGAACGGTGTCCATCGCGCTGCTGGGATTCAATAGTCCGACGCCTGTGCTGTACCTGCTGATCGGCATCGCAGGCGCCACCACCATTGGTACACAGATCCTGCTGTATGCCAATACGGCGCAGTTTTATCCGCTGGCGATCCGCTCCACGGGACTGGGCTGGGCTTCCGGCATTGGCCGCACGGGCGCCATCGTCGGCCCGTTGCTGGGCGGCGGGCTGATGGCGGCGGCTCTTCCGCTGAAGATGAATTTTCTGGTGTTTGCCGTGCCCGGCCTGGTGGCTGCACTGGCCATGGGTTTCTTTATCCTGTGGTATCGCCGTCCCCGCGGCGATGCCAGCGAGGCGGCATCAGCCTTGGCTCCCGCCGCTTCCAGCCGCCTGTGAAGGTGGCGCGTCATGATTCTGATCGGCGGTTTGGCATGGCCAATATCCCGGGTGAAAGACGTTGGCCGAATCGGTGCCGGGGTATTGGTTTACTGAAATTGCATATCGCCGACGGCCATGTCCGTCATGCAAGGAGACAGCAATGTTCGCGAGAAGTCTGAAGGGCTTATGCCTGGCTGCGGCGATTTGCGTGATCGCTGCCTGCTGTTGGTATCTGTTTGACGAAACCATGCCGGACGCGGCGCGATTGGCCGCCGCCTTGCTTCCTGTGGCCGTGCTGGGCATTCTGTTTGCTACGGGGCGGCAATCGCGGTTGCCAGCCCCGGCGCGGGCCGACCGCGTCACCACGGTTATTCCGCCGGCCGCCTCCGGCGTCATCGACGCACCCGCCGTCCATCCGCGGGAGCAGCCAGCTTTTCTCGTCAGCGAGCATGGCATGCATGCCTTGCATGCTCGCGTTCAGGACCTGCTGTCCTTGCTGGAAAGGACGATTGCCGACATGGCGCGCGCGGGCGCGGTGGCGAAGGAGTCGGGCGCTAGCGTTGATCGGGCCGTAAAGGCGGTGCAGCAAGCGGTGGAATCCGTCACGACGGTCGGCATCTATATCGATACTTCCCTGCAGACTTACCGGAATCTCGTGGAGCAGGCTGCGACTATCGGAAATATCGTCGAGGGCATTCACGACATTTCCAGCCAGACAAATCTGCTGGCGCTCAACGCCGCCATTGAAGCTGCCCGCGCAGGGGACAGCGGTCGCGGCTTTGCAGTGGTTGCTGCCGAGGTCAAGCGATTGGCCGGCCGGGTCGGCCAGTCCAGCAAGGAAATCGGCAACATTGCCGAGTCGCTCAGCCGCTCTTCAAGAGAGGCCCTGCGGGACGCAGAGAAGGCTGCGCTGCAGGCCGGCGTAGGACGTTCCGGAGCGGAGCAGGCATACAAAGCCATGGAAGAGGTGATCGACGGCGCGCGCAAGCGAGTGGCCATTGTCGGCGGAATCAATGACGCACTGAGCGACCAGTCCCAGGTGACGTCCATTTTGTCGCGGGAAATACAGGTGCTGCTGCAACAAGGCGCGACCAGGGTGGCGCTTCCCCGCTAGCTGACAAGATCGAGGACGATGGGCCCACTCCGGGGCGGCTTGATCAGCCTCAGACGTCCGGTAGTGCTCGGGTACCATCGTTGCGACCGCGTTCCCGGCTGATGGGTCAGTCCCCAAATTAAGATGGTTTGCATCGGCGGCTGTCCTCATCCGGCCGGATGCGAACTTATGGTCCAGGTCTTTTGACGTGGTCTTATCAAGGAGACGCAAGCTCTCCAGAACCTTGATGACGCTTTCAGCGAAGTCGTCGGCATCCCCTCCCTTGCACACCAACTTCGCATTTCTTGTTGCCTGGAAATAAGGCAAATCCCTATTACATACCGAGTAGTTTCCCGTTACCTTGTGACTGCCGATGCTGCTGTGAGTAGCGCATCGTAGAGATTCGGATTCCCGTGGGAAAGAGAATTTGAATTACCGCATGGCAACCGTTCTATTTCGTATGAGCCGAATAGGAGAACTTGATGACATACTTCAGAAATCTAAAAATTGGTACCAAATTGACCCTGGGCTTCGGCACGTTATTGCTACTTATGTGCGTGTTGGTCATCGTTTCACTCTCAAGCGTCTCGTCGATTTCGGGCGCGATGCGTCGCGGCAATGCCATGCAAGAGGAAAAACTGAACCCTTTGTACGAAGCGCGTGAGGCGCTGGACCAGACGGGCCTCGCTGCACGCAACGCCTTTATCTTTAAAGATGAAAAAGACGCGCAGAAGGAACTCGCCATCGTCGATGAACAGCGTGCCGTTTATCTGGCCGCACTGAAGAAATTGCAGCCGGTCTTCAATGGAGACAAGGCGTTCGAAAAAGTGAGCGCCGGCTTGCTTCGGATGGCGGAAGAACTAAAGCGTCCGCGCATGTACCGCGAATCGGGAAAAATGAATGAATACAGCGACTTTCTGGTGAATGAGTGCAGTCCGCTGCGTCGCCAGATCGTGCTTGATATCGACGCCGTCTTATCGGCAGCCAAAGTGCAAAACGACAACGCTCGCGATACGGCGGAACAGGTCTCCGATCGGTCTCTGCAGTTGATCTTGATTCTCGCAGGCATTGTATTCGTGCTGTGCATCGGCGTCGCAGTCGTCATCACCCGAGGTCTCCTGAAACAGCTTGGCGGCGAACCAGCTTATGCGGCGGCAATTGCTGAAAAAATTGCAAGCGGAGAACTTACCGTCGAGGTAAAAACCAAGACCGGCGATCAGTCCAGCCTCTTGTTTGCCATCAAGACAATGCGCGATAACCTTGCCAGTATCGTCAGCCAGGTACGCGCCGGCACCAACATGATCGAGACCGCTTCTGCGGAAATATCGACAGGCAACATGGACCTCTCCGGCAGGACGGAACAGCAAGCCAGTGCGCTTGAAGAAACAGCTTCGGCCATGGAGGAGCTGACGGCAACCGTCAAGCAAAATGCAGACAACGCGCGGCAGGCAAACCAATTGGCCGCATCTGCATCGGATGTGGCGATGCAAGGGGGCAAGGTTGTCAGTCAAGTGATCGACACGATGGGGGCCATCAACGAATCCTCGAAGAAGATTGTTGAAATTATCAGTGTCATTGATGGCATTGCTTTTCAAACGAACATCCTGGCGCTGAACGCCGCCGTGGAAGCCGCCCGTGCCGGCGAGCAAGGACGCGGATTTGCCGTGGTCGCGTCGGAGGTGCGCAGTTTGGCGCAACGCAGCGCATCGGCTGCCAAAGAAATTAAAACGCTTATTGACGACTCTGTCAGCAAGGTGACAAGCGGCAGCCAATTGGTCGAACAGGCGGGCGCCACCATGAACGACGTCGTGGCCAGCGTCAAACGCGTGACTGATGTTGTCGCAGAAATTTCTGCGGCCAGCCAAGAGCAGAGCGACGGCATCGCGCAGGTCAACCTGGCGATCAATCAAATGGACGAGGGCACCCAGCGAAATGCGGCCCTGGTCGAAGAATCCGCTGCGGCAGCCAAGTCCTTGTTGAGCGAGTCGTCGTCTTTGTCCTCCATCGTAGCGACGTTCCGCCTGGATCCCGTGACTCAATAGCTTCTCCGGCTTGCGACGGACAGAGAGGATAACTTGAATACAGGATTGGCATGGTACTTCTGGTTGGCGGCGCCCTTGTTGACGGATACGATTTTACTTTGTGCAGGTCTTCTGTTCGTTATTCGCCTGTATCTGATTGAACGTGAATTTGAAGAAGAATTGATCGGTTTCGAGAAGGACTATTTAAGAAAAAGGATCAACTTCGATTTCAGGCCGTTGCCGGAAGAAGAATGGTTCCTGGCCCCAGGGTTCGAATACCAGGTCACGACACGGTCTCAGTACCGCCGTCTGGACGCGTTAAGGAAAATTGTCAAATGGTGACCCGATGATGGGAATTTGCTTGCACAAATTACCTGTTTTCGATCGGAACGCGTCAGGAATCCACTTGATTTTCTTGCCTCCGGCGCCGAATTTCAAAGGCTGCTGCTGGCCGGTTGCCGGCTCTCGACATCAATCTCGGTGTTCATCAAGTTTGTCTAGGGCATCTGCGAACTTGCGCATGAGACGCACCAATTCATCCATCTCGGTTTGCTTCCAGGATGCGAAGATTTTTCTGCCCATGCGTTCGCGTGCGGCGTCGACCAGGTCGGTCATCCCCTTGCCCTTGGCGGTGACCGACGCCATACGAATTCGGCGATCGGCAGCGCTGCTTTCTCTGCGCACCAATCCAAGTTCTTCCAGTTTCGAGACCTGGCGGCTGACGGTGGTGTAGTCGCGCCCGACGCGGTCTGCGATATCAACCACCCCGATGGGCCCCAGTTTTTCTATTCCGACGAGCAAAGGAAATAACGCTCGATCCAAGGGAATGCCGGCCTCCCTGATCATCGCCTCATCTCGCTGAGGCCGATTCATCGCACTTGCGATACTGATCAACGTGCCGTGCAGGATCTTGAGTTGCGACGATATATGTGTATCTTGCACATTTTTATCCGATGACATACACTCTCCTAAGTTATGTGCATATTACACTTATGAGGCCGACAATGCTTATGGATGAAGAAATCGATGTGCTGATCTGCGGCGCAGGCCCGACAGGATTGACACTGGCGCTCGTGCTGGCGCAACAGGGCGTCTCTTTCCGCATCATCGAAAAAATGAAACAGCCGTTTCACGGTTCGCGAGGCAAGGGGCTGCAACCCCGCACCTTGGAAATCTTCGAGGACTTGGGCATCCTTGAGGAAATCATGGCGGCGGGCGCGCCGTATCCTCCGCAACGGGAATATCAGGACGACGGCAGCTGGTGTGACTCTCTCACTGCCGAGGAAAGGCCGCCGACAGCGTCAGAGCCCTATCTGACGCCCTGGATGGTGCCGCAGTTCTCAACCGAAGCTGTGATGCGGACCAGGCTGGGCGAACTGGGCCATCAGCCGGAGTTCGATTGCGAACTGGTCGGCTTGGAGCAGCGAGAGCAAGGAGTCAATGCGCGGATCACGGGAAAACACGGGGAACAATTGTTGCGCGCTCGTTATGTCGTTGCAGCGGATGGGGGGCGCAGCTTCGTGCGGGATCTGCTGGAGATTGCGTTTCCCGGCAAGACCCTGGGAGTGAAGGCAGTGGTTGCAGACGTGTCCTTGCAAGGCTTGAGCCGGGACGTCTGGCATCGCTTCAGCAGCAGCACGCCGGAGCGCCAACTGGGCTTGTGCCCGCTGGCCGGAACCGATCTGTTCCAACTGCAGGCGGCGCTTGCAGGAGATGAACAGCCCGATCTCTCCGCCGCCGGCCTGACAAGCATGGTGTCGGAACGCAGTGGCCGAACGGATATAACCGTCGTCGCCGTTCATTGGGCTTCGATGTTCCAGATGCATGCGAGACTGGCGCAGCGGTATCGCGTCGGCCGGGTCCTGTTGGCCGGAGACGCAGCGCATGTTCATCCGCCAACCGGCGGCCAAGGCCTCAACACGAGCGTACAGGATGCTTATAATCTCGCGTGGAAACTGGCGGCTGTGCTTGCCGGCGCTAGTGAAAATCTCCTCGATACCTACGAAGAAGAGCGGCGTCCGATTGCCGAATCCATGCTGGGACTGTCGACCAGATTACTGGAGGAGGCCAGGCGTGGCGAGATGCGGCGTGGGAGGGAAGTTCAGCAGCTCGACCTTGGCTATCCCGGATCATCGCTGGCATTGGAAATCCCCGCGCGCAAGCACGGTCCGCTGGCGGGAGACCGCGCCCCGGACGCTCCCGTCGCAACTCGCTCCGGTGCTTCGCAGCGTCTCTTCGAGCTGTTTCGCGGTACCCATTGGACCTTAATCGGTTTTCATGTGCCGCCAAGCCAATTCCCGCAAGCTCGCGGTTTGCACGTTCATTTCTTTGGCGCGGAGGGAAACCTGATCGATTCGAGCGGCCTGTTCCAGGATGCCTATGCGCTTCAGCGCGGCGACTGGTTGCTGGTGCGACCGGACGGTTACATTGGCGCGATTGTCGCAGCGGACCATCTGGAGGTCCTCGAGGATTATCTGCGGCGCGCAGGGGTGGTGAAATAGAGGTTCGTTCCTGGCCGATTGCGGAAATCAGGTTACAAGCTGTTTCGAACTTTGCAATTGCGGCCACAAATGCAAGACGATATCACGCGCATAATGGGGACCCAGGTCGTCCAAAGACGGCCGCATCTTGTCATGTATTACACAGGCCGGGAGCCAAGCATCATGAGTCCTCAAGAAACGCAAGTCCTTCAATATTTTCTCAGTCAACTGACACAGGTACGCGGCATCGGCAAAGATGCGCAAGCTGATGCGATGATTGCCGCTGCCGTCGCGCAGCAGCCGGATGCAGTCTACTTGCTGGTACAACGAGCGCTATTGATGGATCAGGCACTCGCGGCGTCCAAGGCGCAGATTGCATCATTGCAAAGCCAAATACAGACGTTGCAATCGGGTGCAGCTCCGGCAGGCGGTTTTCTCAACAGCAATACCTGGGGCAATGCACCTGCGGCGTCCGTGCGCCCCGATCCAATTCCTGCATATGCGCCTGCGCCCGCACAGGCCGTTCCGCAATACCAGTCCGTTGCGACGACGTCCCCGGGTTTTTTTGGCGGCGCCATGGGCAGCATGCTGGGAACCGTGGCGGCCACCGCCGCCGGCGTGGCGGGTGGCGCTTTCTTGTATCAGGGAATCGAGCATCTGATGCATAGCGGCAGCGGCTTGGGGGGGGCGCAGCAGAATGGATTGAGCGCTCCCCTGGATGACGTCGGGAACACTACGGTCAACAACTATTACTACGGCGACAATGTCGACAAGGGGCATGCTCAAGGCCGCGTCGACAGCGGCAGTGACGTGGCGTCCGGCAATGACCTTGCAGATCTGAGCAACATTGATCTCGACTACGGCAGTGACAGCGGCGGTTACGACGATTCCATGGCGTAAGCGTGCCGCATGGCCAACTGAACATTCTGGTCGGACGATCGCAAAGATGCGACAAAGCCTGCGAATGCAGGCTTTGTCATCGATGGCTCATCACCCATTTGGAAATTGAAGAAAGAATTACGCTACGGACCAATGTCTTGCACCAGATGCATAGTCATTTTTGCGACAAGACATCCGCCAACTGACGTTGCATGTTCACGGGAGTGATCTTGGGATCGTTGAAGTACTCCGCGACAATATCCATCCACTCTTGCGACATTTGCGAAGACATGACCATGGATTGCGCTGAGATTTGCTTATTCTTGCCTGAAATAAAATCCAGGCCGATTTTCCCGCAAGTATCGAGATCTTTACGCTGAATGTCGGCCCGCACCGGAATCGAGCCCTTGATGCGGTTGAAGGCGAGTTGATTGTCGACATTCATCAGATGGCGCGCAAAAAGAAGCTGGGAACGGCGATCGAGCTTGTTGTTTCCTATCGGAAAAGCAAAGGAGTCGACGATGATGAAATACACCGACTCGGTTCCCGGCGCCAATGTACAGCGAAAATCCTTGTCGACGACAAAGCCGGCGGCCATCAATTCGCCTTTTGCATAGTCGCCCAGGAATTGCATGCCGGCCTGCCCCCGACCAACCGAGATTGCCGCATCTGCCCACGTTTTTCCGGCTCGGCCGGGATGCGCAAAAGCCCTGAGGCGCCGAAAAATGTCGAGCGCTTTCAACATCGCCGGTTCCAGCGCCGCATTCGGTGAGCTTCCGTTCATTAAACGTGCATAGCCGGCCGGGCCGTAGACGGAGTAGACGATGTCATTGAAAATGAGGGCAACTTCCCAGGTTGAAGACCCGAGTGCGATGGGGGTATAACCAGCCGCCTTGATTTTGGCTGCACTGTCGAGAACTTCATGCCAGCTGGTTGGCGGAGACAAGTGCAACCGATCGAAGATCCTTTTGTTGGTCCAGAGCCAGTTTTCGGCATGGATATTGACCGGTGCAAAATAGATGCGCCCTTTATAGCTGATCAGATCAATCACATTCGGCGGCAGAAAATCCCGCCAATGATCGGCGGTGGCGACTTCTTCGATATCCTGGATGACCCCCATCGCCGGCAATTCTTTAGCCCCCTCGTTGGCATGCCATTGCATGGCAGTGGGAGGATAGCCGTTGGCGATCCTGTCGGAGACGATCTTCAATTCCGTTTGCCTGTCCCTGGCGGGCATATCCTCCCATTTTCCACCTGAGCCCTCCCAGGCACGGCGATAGATATCGAGCGCTTTGCCCTCGCTCTGTGAAATCCAGAAATGCATTACCTCCACGGTTGGCAACGACACATTTTTTTTCGACGATGGCGACTCCGCATATGCGACGGGAAGAAAGCAGATCGCCAGCATCAAGGCAATGGATTGCCGGTAACAATAATATCTGCGCAGCATCAAATCTATTCTTTCAGGTGATCGCCGGGGATTAAACGGAGGGCTGCATGGTTTGGTCGCATCGCGACGTCGCAGACGGAGCAAGCGCATCAATAAAAAGGCTGCCGCATTTCAACCTCTGCGTCACCGCCTCGAATGGCTGGGGTTGCGCGAAGAAGTAACCCTGTGCAATGACGCAGCCGCACTTTTGCAGGAAGCGCAGCTGTTCTTCCGTCTCCACGCCTTCCACGGTACATTTCTTTCCAAGTTTATCGACGAGATCAATCATGGCTTTGATGATCTGTTCCGATTTATCGTTGATGCCGATATCGGAAACGAAACTGCGGTCGATTTTGATGTCGTCAAATGGAAAACTTCGGAGATTGGTCAAGGATGCGAAGCCGGTGCCAAAATCGTCGAGATCGATCGATACTCCCAGGGCGCGCAACCTGGCGACGGTCGTCAAGATCTGCTCCATATATTTGTTCACGAAGACGTCTTCGGTAATTTCAACCGCGAAGTCGCTCCAGGCAAGCGAATAGCGTTTGACGGCATGCTCCAGCATGTTGTAACCGGCCTCGGAAATCAAAATGGCTTCCGGCATATTGATCGCCACGCTTCCGGAATCGATGCCCGCATTGCGCCAGTTTCGAATGTCTTGCGCAACCTGATCGACGACAAACTCGGTCATCGATGTCATCGAGGGCGCCGTATCGAGAAGATGAAGAAAACGTCCCGGCGGCAAGATGCCGAGCTCGGGATGGCGCCACCGCACGAGTGCCTCAAAACCTGCGTGCCGGCCGCTGCGAATATCGATCTTGGGCTGGTAGTAGACGAGGAATTCGGCATTTTTGGCGGCATCGAATACGGCTGCACGAAGCTGGCTTTCGGCAATGCGACTCGCCATCATTTTCTCGTCGAAGATGGTGAAACTGTTGCGTTTCGATTTCGCCGCATAGAGCGCCAGATCGGCGCATCGGATCATGTCCCGGGCATTGGAGGCATGGTGAGGGAAAAGAGCCCCGCCGATGCTGCCCGACATGCTGAACGTATGCCCTTCGACCGTGAAGAGCGAGGACAGGCTGTCAAGTATTCGAAGGGCAAATTCTTTTGCCTCGGCGTCGCAGGTGATATCGGGGGCCAGAATCGCAAATTCGTCGCCGCCCATGCGTGCAACGACGCCGACATTCTCTATGACGGAGCTGATTCGCTGCGCGCCTTCGATCAGCAAGCTGTCGCCGGCCGGATGTCCAAATGCGTCGTTGATCGCCTTGAAATGATCAAGATCAAGGAGAAAAAGCGCAAAGGAGTTGTGCCTTGCAGGAGGGCCGTTCAACGGCCCGGAGTCAATCCGTCCCTGCAACATCTGATGGAAGGACATGCGGTTGGGGATGCCCGTCAGGCTGTCCTTGTGCGCAAGGATGGACAATTGCTGTTCGAAGGCTTTTTTCTTTTCATGCTCAATACGTAGTTTCTTGAGCAATGGAAAAAGAATCAGCGCTCCCACGACAAACAATGCAAGCACCAGCGACAAGATCAACAGGGCACTGATCCGCTTTGCGGTAGCGATGCTGGCCTCGCTCTTGGCGAAGGATTGCTGGATTTCCTCTTGAAAGCCTCGCATGATGAAGCTGTCTGACGCAGCGGCGAAATCGATCGGCCCCCAAAAAGAGTAACGACGGCCTCTGCTGGCATTGTCGATTTTACCCAGCCATTCCGCCCGATCGAGGAAACCCTGAAGACGAAGGTCGAGTTCGCTGGGTGCCGTATCCTCCTCCAGTTGCCGACGAAGCATTTGCAATTGCACACCGGCATCCCGGACTTCCGCGATTTTTTGATTCATGTCCGAAGTCAGGCGATCAAGCATGCTGACGGGGACGGCATTGTCCGCGGATGCTCGCATCAATGCGCGCGCCGTATTGGCCAATTGCTGAAATTTTATGAATTGATTGCTGGTGAGAAAACTGATGCGCTGCTGCACGGAATGACGTTCAAGCACAACCTGCATGGTGGCGTAGATAGCCAATGCAATCAGGATGATCGCGACCAGCGTTCCCATATAGTAACGAGAGATTGATCTTATATGCCGGTCAAGAGAGACCCGATCAATACTGCTGAAATCACCTTGGTTCATTTTATCGGGACCTGGGGCCATGCTTGCTGCGCAGAATTTTTATAGCCAATTCATCGTATTCGACCAATACTTTTTCACTGAAATTGGACATCCCTCCAGGTGAGGTTCCGTGTGTGAAATCAGTAAGTCCCCCCTTTTTCAAACCGCTGACTTCGTCCGCCATGTTGTGCCGATTCTCTCTTGTTATTTCCCTATCGAAACGATCATCCCGCTCGAAACGGCGGACATGGCCTTGATAAGGGATTGTTGCATATATCGCTATTTCATCTCAACAGGTACGGGTAGATAAATTATTGTTTCAGATCAATTCCGGTCAAGCGTTTCGGCAAGTTCAAGCAAGCAGACGTAAGCGCCTTCCATCCCGTTTTGCGCCTTCGCAAGGGGGGCCGGCACCTCACTTTCTGAGGCGATTGGCCAAACCTCAAGGCAAGAATTTTGAAAGTTGACCCGTATGGAACCGCGCTGGTGCTTGAAGAGTTCGGCGGCATCATTGCTCGTGGCGGTGCGGGCGTCGTGATCGCATCGCAATCGGGCAGGGTGGCGGATTCGCTCAACGCTTACCAGATTTCCAGACGAGGCAACGCGCTGCGCGTCATGGCTGAGCGTGTCGGCACTTTGCCGATGGGGCGGGATGGCGCATTTATCACCGGCAGCGACTTCCTTATGGATGGCGGCGTCGCTGCGGCCTGTTGACATGGAGAGCTTGCTCCGAGATAAGGCAGTGTTACCCGCAATTGGCGGCGGGCTCAATCGGTGGATGCAAAATCATCAAGCGCGCTTGGCCAGCTTGAAAATGTGCACGTTCTTCACCAGTTTCTCGGCTTCATTGCGCAAGCTTGCAGTCGCCCCGGCGGCTTGCGTGATGAGCGCCGCGTTCTGTTGCGTCACCTGGTCGATGTCTCCGACGGCCTGCGTCACCTGGCTGATGTCTTCGCTTTGGCGGGCGCTGGCGCTGGCAATCTCGCGCATGATCACGATGACATTGCCGATGGCCTCTTCGATGTTGCGCATGGCCGTGCCGGCGCTGCTGACCAGGGTGCTGCCGCTGTCGACATTGGCGACGGATTCCGTGATCAGCATCTTGATTTCGCGCGCGGCGGCCGCGCTGCGCTGGGCCAGCTGCCGCACTTCGGTGGCCACCACCGCAAAGCCCCGCCCCTGTTCGCCGGCCCGTGCCGCTTCGACCGCCGCGTTCAGGGCCAGGATATTGGTCTGGAACGCGATGCCGTCGATCACGCCCAGAATATCCGCCACCTTGTGCGAACTGGCGCGGATGGTCGTCATGGTCTCCACTACCGAGCGGACGACCTGACCGCCGTCATGGGCCTGGCTGGCTGCGGTGCCCACCAGCGCGCCGGCCTGTCGCGTATGGTCGGCATTATTGCGGATGCCGCTGGTGAAACTCTCCATCGTGGCGCGCACCTGCTGCAGCGCGTCCGCCCGGGCCTCGGCCCGTGCCGCCAGATCGCTGTTGCCGACGGCAATTTCCTGCGCGTTGGTATTGATGCGTTCGGATCCGCCGCGTACATCATTGACGATGCCCGCCAGCCCTTGCGCGATGCCGTTGACGGCCTGCATCAATTGGCCCAGTTCGTCACGCCGACCGACATGAATCAGGGTGGTGAGATCGCCCGTGGCCAGTTGCCGCGCGGCGTGCGTCGCCTCGATCAGCGGCGCGGTAATCATCCTTTGCAGCATAAGATAAAGCAGGCCCATGACCACGGCCAGACCTGCCAGGGTGAACAGTCCGTAGCGCAGTTGCTGCGCGGCGATCTCGTGCAGACTGGCGGCGGCAATCCCGTCACGCGTCAGCAGCGTCTGGCAAGCCCAGACATACAAGCCGACGATCGTGCCGCTCAAGGCCAGGCCCATACCGGCAATGCGCGCGCCGATGCCAATGCGCCATCGCTGGCTCACGTCGATCCCAACATACAAGACTGCCACCACGCGACCATTGCCGTCGCGCACCGGGTCGTAACGGGTCATGTACTGGCGGCCGAACAGCTGCGCAAAACCGGTATAGCTGCGACCCGCCAGCAGATCGCGATAACCTGCGTGGGAGTGATCGAGCAAGGTGCCGACGGCACGATTGCCGTCTTCCTTTTTGATGGAGGTGGCGATGCGAACGAAATCGCTGCCGCGTTGCACGAAGATGGTGGCGCTGCCGCCGGTGGCGGCAGCAAATTCATCGATCGGTCCGAAATTCAGATTCAGCACTTCGGCGCCGCTGCAGAGTATCGGCGTCTGCTCATTTCCAACCAGCATCTGTTGCTGTGATTGCAGGGAAAAACCGGCGGGGAACCGGCGGATCAGTATTCTTGCAAGTTGATTGATCTGATAATTCAGGGGCAGCAAGCGGTTCATGAACAGACTCCCATGACGAGATTACGCTTTTATAACGTATTTTTGTTGCCAGTGAGAATAAACACGCGTTCCGACTGATGTCGAGTTTATCGCAGCCCGGCCCTTCATGTTTCCTGTTTTCTTCCAAAGGATGCGCTCCGGCAGCCGGAGAGTCTTTAAACCCGATACCGCAGGGCCGGCGGCAAGGAGGATATTGTCAAATGACAAATGATTTTCAAAGGGAAGATCGCTGTCAAAGTCAAATAAGGTTGCCCGGGGCGGTCAACGAATCTCCGCGCTATAGCGAAACTTGCTGGCGGCGCCGCGCGATTGGCGCCATTCCAGCGGCGTGCCGTCCGAACCCAACGCCAGCCGTTCTATCACCACGACCGGGGTGTTGACGGAGAGCCCGAGCAGTTTGGCCTGTGCTTCCGTGACTGACTCCACTGTCAGGACTTCTTGGGCTGAAGCGATGATCTGTCCGCATTTTTCTTCATACAAGGGATACAGAAGATCGCCAAAATCTTCCACCGCCAAATCCAGAAGAACCTGGAAGCGTTGGGCGCACAGATATATATTTTCTGCCAGCACGGGCTGTTCGTCGACCAGGCGCAAACGAAGCAATTCAATCACCGGGGCGCCGGTTTTCAAGCGCAGCGCCGCAGCGATGTAGGCGGAGGAAGCAATTTTCCTGCGCTGCACAATATGGCTGGTCGGCACGCGTCTTTGCCCGTCGGCGGATTCAAAGCGAAAGAAGCGAAATAGCGAATTATCAAAGCGCGGCTTGCGCACGAAGGTGCCTTTGCCATGACTGCGTTCGACCAGGCCTTCCGCAATAAGCGCTTCAATCGCCTTGCGCACTGTGCCGACGGCGACCTGATACGTATTTTTGAGTTCCGTTTCGGACGGCATGATCTGGCCTGGCTGCCAGACTTGTTCTTTTATTTTGCCTGCGAGTTCATCGCGCAGTTGCTGATAAAGCGGCAGACGCGGGTCTGCCGCCGATTGTTTGAAAAGTGATGTCATGCTGGCACGGGGCGGATGATAGGAGTGCGGCGCGGTTCGAACGCATCTCACGCCTATTGATGAAATGCGTTCTAGTTTAACTCGGGAGTGACTGCCTTCCTGCAATTGTTCAACCAGCGTCTCCGGTTTGTGCTATCTTTCATACACTCATATATATGAGTGTATGAATATAGGTATTTGTGCAAATGAACGACTTCCGCTTCCTTTCACGGAAACGGGAACCTCGAATCAATTAAAAAATGCATGGATGGCTGCGACAAGCATGATGCGTGGCGCAGATACGCAAGCAGGCTACATGCACGGAGATAGGAGAGAAGACGATGTTTACCTGGTACAAAAAAATATCCGGCAAGGAGCGCAAGACCTTCTGGGCCTGCTTTAGCGGATGGGCGCTGGATGCGCTTGACGTGCAAATGTTCAGTCTGGCGATACCGGCGCTGATCGCGGCTTTCAGTCTCAGCAAAGGCGAAGCGGGGCTGATCAGCGGCGTCACCCTGGTGGCGTCCGCCATCGGCGGCTGGGTTGCGGGGGCCGCATCGGACAAGTACGGACGCGTGCGCACCCTCCAGATCACGATCGTCTGGTTCTCGCTCTTTACTTTCCTCAGCGCGTTTGCGCAGTCATTCAATCACTTGCTGATCCTGAAAGCCTTGCAGGGATTCGGTTTCGGTGGCGAATGGGCCGCGGGCGCGGTGTTGATGGCAGAGACGATTCGTCCGGAACACCGCGGCAAGGTCATGGGAACCGTGCAAAGTGCGTGGGCAGTCGGCTGGGGTGGTGCCGTGTTGCTGTTCACGGCACTGTTCTCCTTTCTTCCCCAGGACACCGCCTGGCGCGCCATGTTCATGATCGGCCTTTTGCCCGCGCTGCTGGTCGTCTATGTCCGTCGTTCCATTCAGGAACCGGAGGCGTTCTTGCTGGCAAAAAAGCGGGCCGGTGAAAGCAATGCCAAACAAAAGAGTCCGTTGCTGGGCATCTTCGCGCCTGATGTTTTGCGCCTGACCGTCATCGGCAGTTTGCTGGGCGTGGGAGCGCACGGAGGCTACTACGCGCTGATGACATGGCTGCCGACCTATTTGAAAACGGAAAAGCATCTGTCGGTGCTTGGCACCGGCGGCTATCTGGCGGTGATCATCGTTGCCTTTTGGGCAGGCTGCATCGCCAGCGCGCAATTATTGGACCGTATCGGCCGCCGCCGCACCGTAGCGTCGTTCGCGATCTGCTGCGTCATCACCGTGCTGTGTTATATCTTCCTGCCGTTGAGCGACACGCAGATGCTGATCGAGGGTTTCCCACTGGGTTTTTTTGCCGCCGGTATTCCTGCCAGCCTGGGCGCCTTGTTCAACGAGCTGTATCCGAGCGGCATTCGCGGCACGGGAGTGGGTTTTTGCTATAACTTCGGTCGAGTCGCCTCCGCAGGATTTCCCGTGCTGGTGGGACACATGAGCGACTCGATGCCGCTGGGCGAAGCGATCGGCATCGACGCCGCCATTGCCTATAGCCTGGTCGTCGTGGCGGTGCTGATGCTGCCGGAAACCAGAGGCAAAAAATTCGAGGTGGAGAGTGCATGATGCCCGCAGTCTCTTTACCTGACATCCCGACGGTCATTGCCGTCGACACGCATGCGCATGTGTTCGCGCGCGGTTTGCCGCTGGCGGCCACGCGCCGCTACGCACCGGATTATGACGTGGGCGTCGACGAATACCTGACGCGTCTCGATGCCAATGCGATATCGCATGGCGTGCTGGTGCAGCCGAGTTTCCTGGGGGCGGACAACAGTTATCTGATCGCCGCATTGCGTGCGCATTCGCAACGATTGCGCGGCATTGCCATGATCGATGCCGACATCGGCCGGGAACAATTGCAGGATTTGCGTGATGCAGGCGTGGTCGGCATTCGTTTCAATCTGGTCGGCGGCGCCGAGATCCCCGATTTTTCGTCCGCGCGGTGGCGTCGCGTGCTGGCGGACATTGCACACCATCAGTGGCTGGTGGAAATCCACCGGGAGGCGCGCGATTTGCCGCTGGTTCTTCCGGCGCTGCTGGATGCCGGCGTCAATATCGTGGTTGATCACTTCGGTCGCCCTGACCCGGAGCAAGGCGTTGGCGACCCCGGGTTCCGTTATCTCCTGAAGATCGCGCGGACCCGGCGCGTCTGGGTGAAGTTGTCAGCCGCATATCGCAATGGCGGTGTCGTTACCGGCAATCGGATCGCCGCCGCGGCCGTTCCCTTGCTGCGGCAGGAATTCGGGTTGCAGCATCTGCTCTGGGGGAGCGACTGGCCGCATACCCAGCACGAACGGCTGACGGACTACCGGCAAGAATGTCGTGAACTCAATGCCTTGCTGCCGGAAATCATGGAGAGGGATCAGGTTCTTCGCGCGGCTGCGCAGCTGTATCAATTTTCCTGACGCATTTCGTTCGTCCATCTCCTTGAGTAAAAAACATGAAAAAATTCCACGATTTGAGGATAGCAACGAAGCTGTTGATATCGTTTTTACTGATCATTCTTGTGATGACCTTCGTCGGCCTGTTTGCCGTCAACCAGATGGCCAGGGTCAATGCAGCGACGATGGAGATCGCCAGGAAATGGTTGCCGGCCGTGCGCATCAGCCTGACGCAAGAGCGGGTGTTGGCGCGCGTACGCTCGACCGAATTCCAGCATATCCTTGCCAATCCGGAAACCATGGCCGGACTGGAAAGCAGCTTGCGTGAGCGCTATGCGGAATTTGCGCAGTTGCAGGATGAATACCAACGGCTGCCCTTGAGTGCGGCAGAACAGGCTGGCTACGAAGAAATAAAAAAGACGCTGGCGGCCTATCTTGTCGAGCACAAAAAGATTATCGCCTTGTCGCGAGAAAATCGGAAAGACGAGGCCATGGCGCTGACCAAAGGCGACTCGCTGAAAGCCTATCGGGCCATCGATCGACAATTCTCCGAGCTGAGAAAGCTCAGCACTTCAGGTTCCGCCGAGGCAGATCAGCGTGCCAACGATATTTATTCCACGTCGCAACGTTGGATCATGATCTTGCTGGCGATCGGTATTGCCCTGGGTGTCGCCCTGGCAATTGTGATTGCCCGCATGGTGTCCCGACCTTTGCAGGACGCATTGGCGATCGCACGCAAAGTGGCCGGGAACGACCTTACCGGCAAAGCGAGCGTAAGGCATATGGACGAAACCGGGATGCTGATGCACGCTCTCAACGATATGACCGGCAGCCTGGGCATCATCGTCGGCGATGTCCGCAACAGCATTGCCGTCATCAATATCGCCTCGGGCGAGATAGCGAGCGGTAATGCCGACTTGTCGAATCGCACGGAATCACAGGCTTCCAGTCTGGAAGAAACGGCGTCGGCAATGGAAGAGCTGACCTCCACCGTGAAGCAAAATGCAGAGAATGCGCATCAGGCGAATCAACTGGTGATATCCACTTCGGATGTGGCGGTGGAGGGTGGCGTCATGGTGGAGCAGGTTGTCAATAAGATGGGAACGATCAAGGAGTCGTCGCGGAAGATTGCCGACATCATCGGGGTGATCGATGGTATTGCGTTCCAGACGAATATTCTTGCCTTGAATGCGGCGGTAGAGGCTGCGCGTGCGGGTGAACAAGGTCGTGGTTTTGCAGTAGTCGCCACCGAAGTGCGCAGCCTGGCCCAACGCTCGGCTGCCGCAGCCAGGGAAATCAAGGATCTGATCGGAGACTCCGTCGGACAAGTCGAGGAAGGCAGCCTGCTTGTCGATCGGGCCGGGACGACAATGACCCGGATCGTCGACTCGGTAAGACAAGTCGCTGCGATCATGAGTGACATTACCGTCGCCAGCCGGGAGCAGAGCACCGGCATCGAAGAAATCAATCGCGCCGTGTCGATGATGGATGAAAGCACGCAACAAAACGCGGCCCTGGTCGAGCAGGCTGCGGCCGCGGCGCAATCTCTGCGGGATCAGGCATATGCGTTGTCCCAAGTGGTGAGCCAATTCAAATTGTAGATCTGCGCTTCTTGGCGTATCCGGCAAAGAAAAAGAATTGGTGCGCTGCGGCCGCTTGCGGCATCAGGTCATGCATCTTGCGCGCGCCATATGACACCGGCCCGGCACGATGTCTATTGCCTGTCCAGGATCCGTGCGCAAAGGAAGCCGCATTGCGCAACTGACCGGAAAAAAGCCGCACTAAGCGGCTTTTTTTCGATCGTGGAATCAAACGGCAATCAGAACTGATACCGCAAACGCACGTCAGCCGTCTGCGCGGTATAACCGCGTGCCGCTTCCATGGTGTAACGAGCCGCCAGCGTCAGGTTCCGGCTGCGCGCCAAGGTCGCGCCCAACACCAGCACACCGGTATTTTTATTGGCGGCTGCGCCTTGCGTGGTGAAGCTGGTGGCGCCGCTGGCGTCGGCTGCAAAATTGGCTACCGACTGCACGCTGGTGTCGCGATACTCATGGCGCCAGCTTAACTGCGCCGACGGCGTGACTTCTCCATACGATGTCTTGAAGGAACGTTCCAGTTTCGCACCCAGATCGCTCTTCACCGAAGAGGTGCTGCTTGAGTTGACGTGCAAGGCCGCGACGCTGCCGGTTTCGGTATAGGCATCCTGGCGCAGGCGGCTGTAGGTCAATCCCGCAATCGGCGTGAGCGTGGTCATGGCGTCGAGCCTGATCGGATAGCCGGCCAGCGCCGAGGCGACGTACTGCGTGCCGTCGAACTGGCCGGCGGCATTGCCGCTGAAGCCGGTATAAGCGACGCTGCGCAGCGTGTTGTACTTTTGCTGGACGATGCCGCCCGACAGATTCAGATACCAGCGTTCTGCCGTATAACCGCCATAGCCGGTCAATCCGTAAGCCTTGATGTGCGCCGAACTGCCGGTGTTGTCGCCGCCGCCGTTGACGGAGGTATCGGCATAGCTGAACACGCCGCCAATGCGCCACTGGTCGCTGGGTGCCGTGTCGGCGCCGATCAGCAAGCCGCTGTAGCCGGCGCGATAACCGCTACCGGCGGCACGGTTTCCCTGGTTCGCCTGACCGCCGAAGGCCTGGCCCCACAGCGCGACATCGCTGGCGCGTTCACCGGTCGAGACGCCACTGCCGGCAGCTTGCGCCGTACGCAGGGTGTCGATATGGGACGAGGTGACGTTGAGCACTGCTTGCGTGGATACCTGGGCCGACTGGACGGTCGAGGCCGTATTGGCGGCCGGGCTCAATTGCGCGCCGGCGCGGTTGGCATCCGCCGTAGAACCCAGTGCGGCAGCGGCATTGAACATGTTGAGCATGTTGGCGTTGGTGCCGCCGTAACGGAACAAGCCGGACAAGGCAGAGACGGCGTCAGGCGCGGTCGCCGAAATGTTGGGGCTGGTGGAGCCGGAGCTTGACGCACCCAGGGTAATCAGCAGATCGGTCTTGGCGTTGTTGTCGCTGTCGGTCACACTGGCGCCGCTGATGGCGCCGCTATAACCGTCCGCGGAATAATTCAGCAGACTGGCGTTGTACTGCGCATTGCCGTTGTTTGCCTGCACCACCACGAAGCGCTGTCCCTGGGCGAAGGAATAGGTGCTGAGTTTTTTAAGTGCGATGCTGGTGCCGGCATCGAAGGTCGCCACGCCCGATACGATCAGCCGGCCATAGCCGCTGTCGGTGCTGACGACCCCGCCTGCAACGGCGCCGTTGGCCACGCCGATGTTCAGGGTCGCGGCGGCGTTTTGCGTGTAATTGCCGGTGACGGTGATCGTATTGTTGATCTGCAGGACCGAACCGGAATTGATGGCGGTGCGGCCGGTGACGTTGATATTGTCGTTGAGCAACTGGTTGCCCGCACTGAAGACCAGGTTCGAGGCGGTATTGGTGATCAGGCCGATGTTGCCGGCACCGATGCCGCTGCCGGAACCGGTCAGGGTGCCGAAGGTCGCTCCCGCGCCGCCGGTGATGGTCAGATTCTGGCCGGCGGTGTTGGTGATGTTGCCTGCAATGATGCCGCCGTTGTTGGCGATCGGTCCGAGGGTGCCGCTGTTGGAAATGGCATTGGTGGTGCCGGTGATGGTGCCGGTGTTGGTCAAGGTGCCGATCGTGCCGGAGTTGCTGACGCCCGTTCCCCCGCTGATGGTGCCGCTGCTGCTGTTGTTCAGCAGGCCGATGTTGCCGGAATTCAAAATGCCGACGATCGTTCCGTCGTTGGCCAGGGTGCCGCCTGTTATGGAAACAGTGAGCGCCGGCGTGCCGGAGAGAACGACGCCATTATTGATGAGGAATGTGCCGCTGCCCTTCCATATCACGTTCGAGGTATTGCCGGTGACAGTGGCACTCCCGGTGACGGTCGGGCCTGCCAGTGCCGTCGTCGATGCCATCGTCGCCAGCGCCGCGGCGAGAGACAAGCTCAGGATGGTGATGCGGCCTGGCGATAGGTGTTGTGATGGAATTCCCTTATGCATGTTCATTTCCCCTTGTAGTTCAGAGCGGCCCGGTGCAGCCAGTTCCTGTTCTCGTGTATATCGACGTAATCATCGCATACTGAAGAGTAGGAGATTTGTATTTTTATCAATAATCCTGAAATGGAAACTGTTTTTAATTTAAAAATATTCCTATTGTAAATATTTTGGACGTTTTATCCACAAAGAAGCCTGATCTGATTTTTCGCCTGTAATATTCTCGGGAAAAATCGTTACGTACGGACATTGTTGATCTGTGCCCCATCTATCCACATATCAGCATCGTTCCCAAACAGGACTGTTCCTGTTTGCTGTTTTATGCCTTCATTGCTGTGGAGTATTTTTGAACACGAATAATTATCCGGTCGCCAATCAACTCACCATTCCGGAAGCCCTGAATCGGGCGTATGCGCACTGGAACGCAGGTCAGGCGCAGCAAGCTGAACAACTCTGCATGCAAGTGCTGCAAGTCGTGCCGCACCAGCCTGATGCTTTCCATTTACTGGGGCTGATAGCGCATGCCTACGGCAAGCTGGATCTGGCGATTGACTATCTGCGCAAGGCTTGTCTGTTTCCTGCCGTGCCGGCGACCTACTGCAGCAATCTGGCTGAAATGTGCCGTCAGAAGGGGCTGCTGGCGGAGGCGGAGCAAGCAGCAAGGCGCGCCGTGGCGCAAGAACCGCAGCTGATCGCGGCCTGGAATAACCTCGGCATCATTCTGCAAGAGAGTGGAAAATTCGACGCCAGCCTGGAATGTCTGCAACGTGTCGTATCGCTGGAACCCGGCAATCCGGAGGCGTACAACAACCTTGCCAATACTTACAAGCGTCTGGATCAGTTCGAGCAGGCGCAAGATTGTTACCGGCGTGCCCTGGCATTGCGTCCCGACTACGCCGAAGTGCACAGCAATCTGGCTTTTCTGTTAAACGACCTGGGGCGTTTCGATGAGGCCATCGCCTCCGCCGAGAAAGCGATCGATATCAATCCGCAATTGGCGGATGCCTATTTCAACCTGGCCCAGATCGAGATGTCGCGCATGCGCTATGCCGAGGCACAGCGTCGGATCGACGCTCTCCTTGCGTTTGCACCACGACATGCCGGCGCGTTGACTGCGCGCGCGCAGTTGCTGATGAAGCGAGCGCATCATCAGGACGCGCTCGCGTGCGTGCGCCAGGCGTTGAGCATTTCGCCCGACAATGCCCATGCGTACAATGTGCTCGGTCAGGTTTTGCAGGCGCTGGGGCAGTACGACGAGGCGGCGGCATGTTTCGATCGCGCTGCGGCGTTGCCGGGCACGGTCGCCGAAGAGGCATTGGTCGCGCGGGCAGCGTTGTTCATGGAGATGGGCCGCAAGGAGGACGCCATTGCGGCCTTCGATTACGCGCTTGAGAAATTTCCCGCCTCGACGCGCGTGATGGCGGCGCGCTCCGACAGCAAGACCTATCGCAGCGACGATCCCGATATCGCGGTGATGGAGGCGATGCTGGTGCGGGCGATGCAGCCGGCGATCAGTGACCGGATGAGTTTGCATTTTGCGCTCGGCAAAGCGTATCTGGATACCGGCAATTCGGAGCGCGCCTTTTTCCATCTGGACCAAGGCAATGCCATCAAGCGCGCCACCTTCAGTTACGACGAAGCGAAGACGGGCGAGTGGATGCAAAAAATCGCCGCCGCGTTTACCCCGGAGCTGATGGAAAAATTCAACGATGCCGGAGCCGCATCGGAGCGGCCCGTGTTCATCGTCGGCATGCCGCGTTCCGGCACGACGCTGGTGGAACAGATCCTGGCATCGCATCCCGGCATTTACGGCGCGGGGGAATTGAGTGCATTGAGCCACGCGGTGGATCGGGCCGGAATTTTCCCGGGCGATCTCGCGCGCTGGGGCAAAGAGGATTTTGCGCGTATCGGCAGCGATTATCTGTCGCGTGTCGATGACCTGGCGCCTGGGGCGCTGCGCCTGGTCGACAAGATGCCGGCCAATTTCCTGTACGCCGGATTGATCCCGCTGATTCTCTCCGGCGCGCGCATCATCCATTGCCGCCGGGACCCGGTGGATACCTGCCTGTCCTGCTACAGCAAACATTTTGCCGGTGAACAGCTGTTTGCCTATCGCCTCGAGGAATTGGGCGCATTTCATCGTGGCTATCAGGCCTTGATGGACAGTTTGCGCAAGGTGTTGCCGCCGGAGCGCTTCCTTGAAGTCGACTACGAAAGCGTGGTGGACGATCTGGACGGCCAGGCGCGGCGGCTGATCGATTTTGTCGGCATGCCGTGGGACGATGCCTGCCTGGATTTCCACAAGACGCGCCGCATTGTGCGTACCGCCAGCGTGAGCCAGGTGCGGCAGCCGATTTACGCTACCTCGAAGGGACGCTGGCGGCGCCATGCGGCCTATCTCGGTCCGCTGCTGAACGCGCTCGGTGTGGCAGCGCCGGCTGACGACGCGCAATGACTGCGCCGCACGCACCCGTGACCGACTACGCTACGGTTCAACAGCAGGCCAATGCCTTGCTCGGCGAAGAACGCTTCGGCGAGGCGGAGGCATTGTTGCGCGCGGCGCTGGCTTCCGGATCGGGGCCGGTTCAGCTATGGAAGCAACTGGTTTTCGCGGTTCGTCCGCAAGGAAAGATCGCTGAAAGCCGGCAGATTCTGGAAATGATCGTCAGCATGGTCCCGGGCGACATGGGCGCGCGTTTCGACTTGTCGGAAATACTGCTGCAGCAGGGAGAGTTCGCCCGCGGCTGGCGTGAGTACCGGTTCCGCTACAAGATGGCGCACACGGCCATGATCGGACGGCACGTGCAGACTCCGCGCTGGGAAGGCCAGCCGATCGCAGGCAAGACATTATTGATCCACGACGAGCAGGGATACGGCGACACCTTCCAGTTCTTGCGCATGGTGGCCTGGGCGCGCGAACGCAGCGGCGCGCGCGTGATCCTGGAAGTCAATGCGGACAGCTACGCACTGGCCCGGCGTTGCTCCGGCTACGATGACATCATCCCGTTCGGCACCATCCCGCCGGCATTCGATTTCCATTGCGAGCTGATGAGCCTGCCGCTGGCGATGGGCTTGCAATTGCATGACCTGCCGGGCAGCACCGGCTATCTGAGCGCCGATCCGGCGCGCGTCGACAAGTGGCGGGCGCGCCTGGCGTCGCTGCCGCGTCCGCTGGTCGGCCTGGTGTGGGCGGGGCGGCCGGAGCACGCCAACGACGCGCGCCGGTCGATGAGGCTGTCCGATCTGGCGCCGCTGGCGCAGGACGGCATCACCTTCGTCTC